>WBZY01000667.1_pt1 | contig 23994 bp, 21 predicted proteins | sample 5204191 | NCBI WGS metagenome assembly WBZY01 (sample SAMN12344363, study PRJNA552823) | activated sludge metagenome | biome: Activated sludge suspended growth; feature: Anammox Sidestream; material: Wastewater; isolation source: activated sludge from anammox sidestream of wastewater treatment...
GCGAGGATCCGGACGTGATCCTCGTCGGCGAAATGCGCGATCTCGAGACGATCCGCCTCGCGCTCACCGCCGCCGAGACCGGCCACCTCGTGTTCGGCACCCTGCACACGAGTTCGGCGGCGAAGACCATCGATCGCGTGGTCGACGTGTTCCCGGCAGCCGAGAAGGAAATGGTGCGCTCGATGCTCTCGGAGTCGCTGCGCGCCGTGATTTCCCAGACCCTGATGAAGCGCATCGGCGGTGGTCGCGTTGCCGCACACGAGATCATGATCGGTACGCCGGCGATCAGGAACCTGATTCGCGAGGGCAAGATCGCGCAGATGTACTCGTCGATACAGACCGGGCAGGCGCAGGGCATGCAGACACTCGATCAGTGCCTGACGGAACTCGTGCAGAAGGGCGTCGTGAGCAAGGAAGAGGCGCGCTACAAGGCCCAGAACAAGGATGCATTGTGATGCTGGCGGGAGCTGCCCATGGATCGTGATCAAGCCATCAAGCTGATGCAGGACCTGCTCCGCCGCGTGGTGGAGAAGAAGGCTTCCGATCTCTTCATCACCGCAGGTTTTCCGCCGGCGATCAAGATCGACGGCGAGGTGCGCCCGCAGAGCGAGCGGGCGCTCACGGCCGAGCAGTCCGCCGTGCTCGTGCGCGCGATCATGAACGATCGCCAGTCGAAGGAGTTCGACGCCAGCAAGGAGTGCCAGTTCGCGATCGCGCCGCCAGGCATCGGCCGTTTCCGGGTCAGCGCCTTCGTGCAGCAGGGCCAGACCGGCTGCGTGATCCGCCTGATCAATTCGAAGATCCCGAGTTTCGAGGAACTCGACCTGCCGCCGATCCTGAAAGAGGTGGTGCTCTCCAAGCGCGGCCTCGTGATCATCGTCGGCGGCACCGGCTCCGGCAAGTCGACCACGCTTGCCGCCATGGTCGGCTACCGCAACGAGAAGACGCGCGGCCACATCGTCACGATCGAAGATCCGGTCGAGTACGTGCACCAGCACAAGGGCTGCGTGATCACGCACCGCGAGGTCGGGGTGGACACCGAGAACTGGCATGCCGCGCTCAAGAACACGTTGCGGCAGGCGCCCGACGTCATCCTGATCGGCGAGATCCGCGACCGCGACACGATGGAGTATGGCATCCAGTTCGCCGAAACGGGCCACCTCGTGCTCGCGACACTGCACGCGAACAGCGCCAACCAGGCGCTTGACCGCATCATCAACTTCTTTCCCGACGAGCGGCGCGAGCAGCTGCTGATGGACCTGTCGCTCAACCTGCGCGGGCTCGTGTCGCAGCGTCTGATCCCGCGCGAATCGGGCAGCGGGCGCATCGCCGCGATGGAAATCATGCTGAATTCCCCGCTGATCCAGGACCTGATTTTCAAGGGCGAAGTCGCCAAGATCAAAGAGGTGATGTCGCGCTCGACCCGCATCGGCATGAAGACCTTCGACCAGGCGCTGTTCGAGCTGTACGAGACGGGGCACGTTTCCTATGAGGACGCGCTGCGCAACGCCGACTCGAAGAACGAGCTGCGCCTGAAGATCAAGCTCGAGAGCAAGCGCGAGAACAAGAACATCGACGACCGCGGCGGTGCGCTGCGCATCGTCGAAGAAGAGCAGGGGCGCGTGATATGAAGGCGACGGGCAAGATCGCGAGTCCGACCGGCGACACGACGACCCAGGCGCCCGCGGTGCCGGAGGCGCCGCTTGCGATCAACACCCGGCCGCTGTTCAAACTGATGGTGGAGAAGAAGGCGTCCGACCTCTTCTTCACCTCGAATGCCCCGATCAAGATCAAGATCGAAGGCCAGATCTTTCCGGTCAACAAGCAGATCCTGTCGCCCGAGACGGTGCGCCAGTCGGCGTTCGCGCTGATGACTCCGGAGCAACTCGAATACTTCCACCGCGAACTCGAGATCGATTTTGCGATCTCGGAGCCCGGTCTCGGGCGCTTCCGCGTCAACGTGTTCCACCAGCGCGGCTTCCCCGCGCTGGTCATGCGCTACATCACCGCTGACATGCCGAAACTCGAGACGCTCGGCCTGCCCGAGGTGTTCCGCGAGCTCATCATGCTGAAGCGGGGTCTGATCCTGCTGGTCGGCGCCACGGGCTCCGGCAAGTCGACCACGCTCGCCTCGATGATCAATTATCGCAACGAGAACTCATCGGACCACGTCGTCACCATCGAGGACCCGATCGAGTTCCTGCACACCAACAAGCGCTCGATCGTGAACCAGCGCGAAGTCGGGCTCGACACGAAGAGCTACGAGCGCGCGCTCAGGAGCGTCATGCGTGCCGCGCCCGACGTGATTCTCGTCGGCGAGATCCGTGACCGCGAGACGATGCAGGCCTGCATCAACCTTTCCGGCACCGGCCATCTCGTGCTCGCGACCCTGCACGCGAACAATTGTGCGGAAACGATGGACCGCATCATCAACATGTTTCCGCGCGACCAGCACAACCAGATCTTCCTCGACCTGTCGCAGTACCTGAAGGCGATCGCGGCGCAGCGGCTCGTCTTCGGCAAGGACGGCAAGCGCCTCGCCGCGGTCGAGGTGATGCTCAACACGCCGCACATTTCCGAGCTCGTCAAGAAGGGCGATGTCTCGGGAATCAAGGAGGCCATCGTCCAGAGCAGTGAACGCGGCGTGCAGAGCTTCGATTCGGCGCTCTACGAGCTGGTCAAGCAGGGACGCGTCGAGCTCGAGGAAGCGCTCAACAACGCCGACTCGCGCACCAATCTCGAGGCGAAGATCAATTTCGGGTGAGGGCCGACCCCGGACCGGTCCCCGCTTTCACGTCTGCTTTCCGCATGAGCTGCGCCGCCAGCGTCAGGTGGTGGGGAGAGGTTTCGCAAGAAGTGGGAAAGCCTTGCGCAATTTCCTGCCCATGGTCACACGTCTGGTGCCCAATTGGGCCGCGAGCACCTCGGTCAGAACCCGGCGGGCTTCATCGAAGCTCAATACCCTGCGGCGCATCGCACCGGCAAGGATGTTCCGGAACTCACTCCGCCAAAGCAGCGGGACAGCCCAGTCGGGGTCGCTCCCGAGTTGCGCCTCTGCCCGAGCCGTAAACTCTGATTCCAGGTACAGATGCGCCACGACGTTCGTATCAACCACGATCACTGGCGGCCTTCGCGTTTCATGGCATCGATGTCACGCGCCCCGCAAACAGTACGGATTCCAGGCAGACGATGGCCTCGCTATTCAGGCTGCGCCGGTGCAAATCTGCCGAGTCCTTGAGGCGTTCATATACGTCGTCGGGAATATTCTTGAGCGTCAGGGTGGTGGGCATTGCGGGCTCCGATTGATGGGAACCGTTATGGTTCCGTTTCGAAACCGCGTCAATCTGCCATTCGACAGGAGCGCGGTTCGACCGGAGCATGGCTAAGCCGAACCGGCGAACACCGCGTACGCATCGAACACCGGCCCGTCGACGCACACCCGCTTCATCGCAGGCTCCGCGTCGGTCGCGACCTGCACCGCACAGCCGGCGCAGCCGCCCACGCCACAGGCCATGAATTCCTCGAGCGACACCTGGCAAGGCAGCCCGTAGCGTCGTGCGAGCTGCGCTGTTGCCGCGAGCATCGGCGTGGGGCCGCATGCAAAGATTTCGATTTCCGCAAGGCCTGCCTTCGGTTGCGCCCCGAGCCACGAGTCGGCGAGCTCCGTGACGAACCCGTCGTAGCAGCCCGGGAAGCCTGACTTGCTCGCAAGGCGGCTCGGCACACCGAGCGCGTCGAGTGAGGGCATCGATGCGATCGCGCCTGGCGGCATGCCCGGCACGAGGATGGTCGACGGGCGCGTGGCGAATGGAAAGGGGATTTCAGAGCCCATCAATACGAGCGGCTGCCAGCGCGCGCCGCCGTCCGAATGCCCAGCCGGATCCGCCGCCAGGCGCTCGGCGAGAAACACCATTGGCGGGATGCCGACGCCGCCGCCGATCAGCAAGGTCAACGGGCGCGCCGGATGCGGCGCGAATCCGTGACCGATGGGGCCAAGGACCGAGAGCGTGTCACCGACCTGGCGCGCGGCGAGCGCCGCGAGCCCGGCGCCCACTACCTTGAAGAGCACGTCGATCCAGCCTGCGGTCGGGTTCGCGCGCATGATCGAGAGCGGCCGGCGCATCGGAATGCCGGGATCGCAGCTGAGGTGCACGAACGAGCCGGGCTGCGCCACCACGGCGCACTTCGGCGCCTCGATGCGCAGGATGTACTGCTCACCGGGGAACGATTCGCGACGCAGGAGTCGCCCGTCCTCGAGATGGATGCTGCCGCGATGCGCCTTGCTCATGCGTCCGCCCCGCTCCCGCAGCGTGCGACGGTGGCAAGCACCGCCATGCGCACGGCGACGCCGTTCCTCACCTGATCGCGGATCGCCGACTGCGGTCCGTCGGCGACTTCGGAGGCGATCTCGACCCCGCGGTTCATCGGCTGCGGGTGCATGACGATCGCATCGGGCCTGGCGAGTCCGAGGCGCGCCGTCGTGAGGCCGAATTCGCGAAAGTACTCCGCCGCATCGAGTTGAGCCTCGTCCTGCATGCGCTCGCGCTGGATCCTGAGCATCATCACGACATCGGCGTCGCGCAGCCCCGCGTCAAGCTCGGTGAGTCGCACGCAGCCGCGGAACTCGTCCTCGCCCGGCAGCAGGCCGGGAGGCGCGACGACACGCAGTTCCGCGACACCAAGCGTCGTGAGCGCGTGGCAGGCCGAGCGCGCGACGCGCGAGTGACGGATGTCGCCGACAATCGCTACGGTCAGCCCCTCGATGCGCCCCTTGCGCTGGCGGATCGTGAGCGCGTCGAGCAGGCCCTGGGTCGGGTGCGACACGCTGCCTTCGCCGGCGGAGAGCACGGACACGTGTGGAGCGACATTGGCAGCGACGAGCCCTGGCACGCCGGCCTCGGCATCGCGGATCACGAACACGTCGACGTGCAGCGCTTCGAGCGTGAAGACCGTGTCGAGCATGCTCTCGCCCTTGGCGCGCGAGGAGAGCTGGACTTCGAGGTTGACGACGTCAGCACCGAGGCGCTTGGCCGCGAGTTCGAAGGATACGCGCGTGCGGGTCGACGGCTCGGTGAAGAGATTCGCGACGGTCACACCGGCGAGCAGCCGGTTCGAGGGTGGGCGGGCGCCGGGCGCGCGCACGAACTCCTGGGCCCGATCGAGCAGGCGCTCGAGCGCGGTGCGCGGCAGGCCTTCGAGCGTCAGCAGGTGGCGCAGCGAGCCGTCTGCGCGCGTCTGTCCCGTCATCGTTCCCCTTCCAGCCATCTTTCCAGAATCACGACCGCTGCAGCGCTGTCGATATCTTCCTTGCGCAGGCGTTTGCGGCGCTCGCCACTCGCGCGCTGCGCCTTGAGGCGCTCCGTCGCCTCGATCGAGGAGTAGCGTTCGTCCACCTGTTCGACCGGCAGCGCATGGCGCGCGGCGAGCTCGGCGGCGAACTGGCGCGCGCGGACGGTCATCACGTTCGCGTCGCCGTCGACATTATAAGGGGTGCCCACCACGAGCACGTGCGGTGCGCAGGCCTGCACGGCGCGCCGGATGGCGGTCCAGTCGGGGCCGCTCGCGGAGACGGCGATCGCCCCGCGCGCGGCGGCGCTGCGCGTGAGCGTGTCGCCCACCGCAAGGCCGATGCGCTTCAATCCGAAGTCGAAGGCGAGCGCAATGCGTACGGGTTCAGGCGTGCCCGGCAAAGGGGGTCATCTTCCCGAGGTCGACGCCGAGCTGCCGCCACACTGCCGGCCAGCGATCCTCGTAAGGCAGCCCGAATACGATGCTTTCGTCGGCCGGTATCGAAAGCCAGGCATTCTCGAGCATTTCGCGCTCGAGCTGGCCCGATTCCCAGCCCGCATAGCCGAGGGCGATGAAGGCATCCTCCGGACCCTGGCCGTTCGCCATCGCCGCGAGCACGTCGCGCGAGGTCGTGACCTGGATGAGCCCGGAAACCTGATGGCTCGAATCCCAGTTGCCACCCGGGCGGTGCAGCACGAATCCCCGATCCGTGTGCACCGGCCCACCGCGCAGCACGGGTCGATCACCAATGCTTTCGTCGAGGGGATCGAGTTTCATCTGCAACAGCACGTCCGCGAGCTTCATCGGCAGTGGCTTGTTGACGACGATGCCGAGCGCGCCGCGGTCCGTGCTGTGCTCGCAGATCAGCGTGACGGTCTGGGCGAAGTTGGGGTCCGCCAGCGAGGGCATCGCAACCAGCAGATGATTCGTGAGTGACGACCCGGTGCCCATGCGCAGGAGTATGGGCACTTGGGCGCATTCGCGCTAGCGAGAATCGGCGGGCGCCGTCACGGTGCCGCGTGCCGCACGGCCCTCCGCGAACTCCCAGGCGTATGCAAAACGCAACACGCGGTAATTGGCCGCGAGTTCGCGTGGAAACGGCTCGAACGGGCTGGCGAGTTTCAGTATCGAGATGGCCGCCGCATCGAGCGCCGGCGAGCCGCTGGAGCGACGCACGACAGCCGATGCAAGCTGTCCATCGGCGCTGATCGCCACTTCCAGCACCGGACTTGTGGTGCCGGGCGCCTGCCGTGCCGCGGCCGGGTAGTTCAGCGTGCCGAGACGCTCGACTTTGCGCCGCCAGGCGTCGAGGTATGGCGCGAGGCTCGATTCCCGCGTGTCGGGCGTAATCCAGAGCTCTGCGCGCTTCTTGCCGGCAATTTCGCTCGAGTCGGAGTCTTCGCCGGTCACGGCACCCGGAGTCTCGGTGGGCAGCGGAGCGGGCACAGATTTCGGCGGATGTCGCAGTGCCTGCTCCGCTCCGAGATAGCGCATGGTGCCGGAATGCGCGTTCGCAGTCAGGACGCGTTCCTCTGCATCCGGGCGCTCCACCGGCCGCGGGTCAGGTTGCGGGGTGCCTGCGCGCGTCTGGCTGCGTGGCGTGCGGACGCTCGCAGACGTACCCGAGCCGAGCTGGGTGCGCTGTGCGAGGTAGGTGGCGTCGTCGTTGCGGTCAGCCTCCGGCACCTCGTCCGACACGAGCAGGACCTGCAGGCCGGGAGCGGTGCCGCTGCCGCTTGCGGCGCCGAAGGTGATGCCGAGGATCACGACGCCATGGAAGAGGGCCGCGAGAAATGCGGTGGTCACCAGCCGGTCGCGAACCGGGGCGATGCCTTCCTTCACTGCCAGTGCTGCGCCAGCCACGCGCGGATTATAGGCGCCGCTCGATCGCGTCCATGAGAACTGCGCCGATGTTCAGGCCGAATTGCGCATCGAGCTCGCGGATGCCGGTGGGGCTCGTCACGTTGATCTCGGTGACGAAGCCGCCGATCACGTCGAGGCCTACGAACAGCATGCCGTCCGCCGCGAGTTTCGGGCCGATCTCGCCGGCAAGCCAGCGGTCGCGGTCGTTGAGCGGCCGACCCTGGCCGCGGGCGCCGGCCGCGAGGTTGCCCCGATGATCGTGCGCGTCAGGGATGCGCGCGAGCGCGAAAGGAATCGGTTCGCCATCGACCAGCAGCACGCGCGAATCGCCGGTTGCGACGATTTCGGGCAGGTAGCGCTGCACGATCGCAAAGCGGCTGCCGTAGTCGGAGAGTGTCTCGAAGATCACGTTCGCGTTCTTGTCACCGGCTTCGACCACGAAAATCGAGCGCCCACCCATGCCGTGCAGTGGCTTCGCGACGATCTTGCCGTGCCCGGTCAGAAACTCCCCCATCTCGCCCATGTCGCGCGTAATGAGCGTTGGCGCACAGCATTGGGGGAACCACGCCGTGTACACCTTCTCATTCATGTCGCGCAGCCCCCGGGGCCGGTTGACCACAAGCGCGCCGGCCATTTCGGCCCGCTCGAGGATGTATGAGGTGTAGATGTACTCGGTGTCGAAGGGGGGATCCTTGCGCATGAGGATGCAGTCGAGATCGCCGAGCGCGAGATCACGGGTCTCGCCCAATGTGAACCAGTTCACGGGATCGGCGCGCACCGTCAGCGCCCGCGCGCGGCCCCGCGCGACCCCGTCGCGCAGCGAGAGGTCGGCCTGCTCCAGGTACCAGAGGCGCCAGCCGCGGCTCGCGGCCGCCAGCAGCATCGCCAGAGTCGAGTCTTTTGCGTACTTGATGCCGGCGATGGGGTCCATCACGACGGCGAGGTCTCGCACCACGGTCATCCAGGGCTCCTTGTCGCCCGCGGCTTGCCGGAAACGTGACGCGGCCGGCATGGCGGGGGGTATACCGATATGTTAAAACGCGCGGCAGATCGCCGGTCGATTCTGCGCGAAAACGCGCCGGGAGTAGTGCTCAAGTGAATGGCGCCAATTCGAAGCTCGGGGGCTTGAAGGTGCTCGTCATCGATGACAGCAAGACCATCCGCCGCACGGCGGAGACCCTGCTGACGAAGGAGGGTTGCGAGGTCTACACCGCCATCGACGGGTTCGACGCCCTCGCGAAGATCGCCGACCATCAACCCGACATCGTGTTCGTCGACATCATGATGCCGCGGCTCGACGGCTATCAGACCTGCTCGCTGATCAAGCACAACAAGGTCTACAAGTCGATCCCGGTGATCATGCTGTCTTCGAAGGACGGGCTCTTCGACCGCGCCCGCGGCCGCATCGTCGGCTCCGAGCACTATCTCACCAAGCCCTTCACGAAGGACGAACTGCTGGCTGCAATCGAGTCGCATGTCGGGAGATGATGGTGATGGCGCTCATACTGATCGTGGACGATTCGCCGACCGAAGTGCACGTCTTCCAGAAAGCGCTCGAACGGCACGGTTTCAAGACGGCTACCGCCACCGACGGCGCCGAAGGCGTGCGCATGGCGAAGGAGATCCGCCCCGATCTCATCTTCATGGACATCGTCATGCCGAACATGAATGGCTACCAGGCGACCCGCGCACTCTCGAATGATCCGCACACGCGCACGATCCCGATCGTGATGGTGACCTCCAAGGGACAGGAGACCGACAAGATCTGGGGGTTGCGGCAGGGTGCTGTCGACTACATGGTCAAACCCGTGTCGCCCGATCAGCTCGTCGCGAAGGCGCAGGCGACGCTTGCCGCCTGACATGACCGACGCAGTCTCACTGAGGAGCCTGCGCGACCGGCCCTACGAGCTGCTGTCGGAGCTCGAGCGGCGCGGGCGGGCAGTTTCGGCCCAGGTGGCGCAGGAAGGCGCCGCGGGCCGCGAGTGGGTCGGGGTCGCTCTGCGCATGGCGGGAGAGCTGTTTCTCGTCGCGCGTGAAGAGACGCGCGAAGTGCTCGGCGTGCCGGGCGCGCTCACGCGCGTGCCGGGCGCGAAGAGCTGGGTCAAGGGGCTCGCGAATGTCCGCGGACAATTGCTGCCGGTACTTGACCTGCGGCAGTTCCTCGGCAGCGGCGTGACGCCGGTGACGCGCAATGCCCGCATCGTCGTCGCGCACCACCGCGAGATTCCCGCGGGCCTGCTGGTTGACGAAGTGCTCGGCTTCCGGCGTTTTGCGGAAGCGGAGTTTTCCGGGGACGTGCCGCCCACGGTGGTGCGGTGCGAACGTTATCTCGCCGGAACCTTCCGGCGAAGCCAGGAGCAATGGCCGGTGCTCAGCCTGCGAACGCTGATCGAAAGCGCAGCGTTCCTGGATGCGGCGGCCTGACAAGACAAACGGGATGGCAACTCACGACAACCAGTCGCTGACTCGAGCGGTGAAGCGCCTCGGCACGCTCGCAGTCGCGGCAGCAGCGCTCGCTCTTGCCGCGCTCATTGCGTATTGGTGGCACAGTCAGGGGGCGACTGCATCGGGCGGGGGCACCGCGGCTGCGGCCCTGTACAGCCTCGCGCAGGACGCCGCGGCTGCCGCGCGCGGTGATGTTGCGGCGATGCGGTCTGTCACCGACAACATGGCATCGCTCACGAAGATCGCCCGGCGCTCCCCGCAGTCGGCCTGGGTGCGCGACAAGCGCTGGGCAGGCTTGCAGGCAGATGCCGCCTCACTTGCAGGTTCCGCCGCTGTCCTCGCGAACGCAGCAGGCGCGGCACGCGCCGTGCAGGATACTGCGCCCGCAATGGCCGAAGAGATGTCCGGCATGCAGATTGCCGTTCCGGGCGCCGCGACGAGCGCGGTCATCGGCCGACCGCTCGACCTCTTCGCGACGGCCCTCGCGCGCATCGAACTCGATGTCGGCAGGTTGAGTGCTGTCAGTGGCGATCCCGCTGTCGTCGCCAGGCGTCTCGCCGAGAACACCGACTATGTCGGCAAGGTGGTCAAGGGCCTCGCGGGCACCGACACGAGCCTCGGCCTGCCGCGCGCGTCCGGCGCAGACGCCGAACGCCGCGCCCGCGAACTGGCCGGCGAACTCGACACGCTCACCGGCGCCGTGGGCCGGGTGGTTGGCGCAGCCGCAACGCTGGCCACCAGCCGCGAAACCGGCGAGCGGCTGGCGACCAATGCCCGTTCGCTGGCGAACAGCGCGGTTCCCGCCGCGGGCGGTGGTGCGGCCTGGCTCGGCTGGTTGCCGATCGCATTCGGTGTTGCGGCGCTCGTGCCGCTTGCGCTGCTGCTGCTGCTGCTTGCCTCCCTGCGCCGGGGTGTCGAGCGCCAGATCGTGTTTTCCGACACCCATGCGCGCGACAACGATCGCAACCAGCAGGCGATCCTGCGCCTGCTCGATGAGCTCTCGAGTCTCGCCGATGGCGACCTCACGGTGCAGGCCACCGTCACTGAAGACATCACCGGAGCCATCGCCGACTCCATCAATTATGCAATCGAGGCGCTGCGCGGTCTCGTCACCACCATCAACCAGTCCTCGATCCACCTCGACGGCGCGACGCGCCAGACCCAGGCGCTCTCGCAGCACCTTGCCAAGGCGAGCAGCGCACAGTCGAAGCAGATTGCCTCGGCGTCGGAGTCCGCCGGCGCGATGGCCTCGAATACCGAGGAGATTTCCGGCAACGCCGAGCGTGCGTCCGACGTTGCGCGTCATTCGGTCGACGTCGCGCACAAGGGCGGTGACGCCGTCCGCCGCACGATCGATGGCATGAACGCGATCCGCGAGACGATCCAGGAGACGAGCAAGCGCATCAAGCGGCTTGGCGAGAGTTCGCAGGAGATCGGCAATATCGTCGAACTGATCAACGATATCGCCGAGCAGACCAACATCCTTGCCTTGAACGCGTCGATCCAGGCTTCGATGGCGGGCGACGCAGGCCGCGGCTTCGCGGTCGTCGCCGACGAAGTGCAGCGTCTCGCCGAGCGCGCCGCGCTCGCGACGAAGCAGATCGAAGTGCTCGTGCGCACGATCCAGACCGACACCAACGAAGCCGTCGTCTCGATGGAGCGCAGCACCACGGACGTGGTGGGCGGCGCGCTGCTCGCAGAAAATGCCGGCGCGGCGCTCGAGGAGATCGAACAGGTGTCGAACCAGATCGCCAGCCTCGTGCAGAACATCTCCGGCAGTTCGCGCCAGCAGGCCACCTCCGCGCTCAGCATCGCGAAGAACCTGCAGGTGCTGCGCGAGATCAGCGCACAGACCGCCGAGTCGACCAGCGCCAACTCGGTCGCCATCGCGAAACTGGCCGAGCTGTCGGCGGGCATGCGCAAGGCGGCCGCGGGCTTCCGCTTGCCGGGCGCGCCCGATCCCGGTCTCACGATGCGTGGCCTGAAGCGGCCGGAAATCCCCGCGGAACTCGCGCGCCGGGTCAAAGCGAGCTAGACGATGTCGGAGATCGCCACCCAGACGCTCGAACTCGTCGGTCGCGAGATCAATGCGACGGTCAATGAGGCGCGTGCTGCCGTCGAGGCCTTTGTCGAGCAACCCGACAACGTTTCCCTGCTTGAACGCGTAACCGCCGACATGCACCAGGTGCAGGGCGTGCTGCGCCTGCTCGAGATCTACGGCGCCGCGCTGCTCGCGGAGGAAATGGAGCAGGTCACGCGCTATCTCGTCGCGACCTCGGCGGAGCGCAAGAACCAGGCGGAGGCGCTCGATGCGCTGCTGCGCGCGATGGTGCAGTTGCCGGGTTACCTCGAGCGCGTGATCGCCGGCGGGCGCGATCTTGCGCTCGTGCTGCTGCCGCTGCTGAATGACTTGCGCGCGGTGCGCGGCAGTCCGCTGCTGTCGGAAGGCACGCTGCTCCTGCTCAATCTCAAATCCGACCGGCAGGCGACTCCTGTAGCGCCGGCTCCGGGGGAGCAGCCGCTCACGATCGAGCAGTGGGCGCGCCGCCTGCGCGCCCGTTTCCAGGTCGGGCTCATCGGCTGGATTCGTGGCGAGCGCATCGACCAGAACCTCGAGATCCTGGCAGCGGTCGCGCACAAGCTCGAGCAGGTCGCGACCCGCCAGCCGGTGTTCCAGCTGTGGTGGGTCACCGGGGCGCTGATCGAGGCGCTGCGCGAGCGGGGCATCGAAGGCGGCGTGTCCATAAAGCGGCTGCTCGGACTCGCGGACCGCGAGGTGAAGCGGCTCTATGAGGAAGGTGAAGCACGCTATTGCCAGAGCCCGCCCGTCGAGTTGCTCAACAACCTTCTCTACTACATCGCGCGTGCCGAGTCTTCGGGACCCAAGGTCGCGGCGGTGCGTGCCTCGTTCCGCCTGGGCGATCTGCTGCCGGTTGATGAAGCGGTGGAGCAGGAACGCGAGAGCCTGTCCGCTCCGAGCGTGAAACTCATGCGCACGGTGGGCGCGGCGATCCGCGAGGATCTCGCCAAGGTCAAGGACGTGCTCGACATCTTCGTGCGCCGCGGCGGCGGACAGGCCGCCGAGCTCGGGCCGCAGGTCGAGCTGCTGCGCAAGATCGGCGATACGCTCGGCGTGCTGGGTCTGGGCGAACTGCGCACACGCGTGCAGGGCGAGATCGGTCGCCTCGAGGCGATCGTGTCGGGGGCCGCGCAGGTCGACGATGCGACGCTGATCGGGATCGCCTCGACCCTGATCGGCATCGAAGACCACCTCGACGACCAGCTGGTCGGCATGATCGTGCCGAAGGCAAAGGCGGGTGCCGATGCACCCGCTGACGAAGGCGACTTCCACCAGGTGCAGGCCGCCGTGCTGCGCGAATGCATGCTCAATCTCGCGCGCGTCAAGGAGGCCGTTGCGCAGAGCGTGGGCGGCACCCTCGATACCGCCGCGCTCGACAGCTGGAGCGAGCTGATGCGCGGCATCAAGGCCGGTCTCGTGATGCTCGGCAAGACGCGCGCCGTCGAGGTCGTCGATGGCATCGGCACGCATCTGAAGCGTGTGATGCGCCCCGGCATGCCGGCGCTGTCGCCCCAGCTCCTCGACCGTCTCGCCGATGCGATCGTCAGCGTCGAGTACTACATGGAAACGCTGCAGGCGCGTCGCAGCGAGCCCTTCTACATGCTCGACAACGCGCAGAGCTGCCTCGACACGCTCGCAGCCGAACCCGAGCCGGCGGTGCCGACCGTGCCGCCGCTCTCCGAAACGACTTTTGCGCGCACGCTGCGCATTGCACCGCCGACGACGGCGAGCGGTGCCTACCGTGTCGTGCACGGCGCCGACGGCATCATGGATCTCGCCGCGACCGATGCGCCAGGCAGCAGCCCGCCCACGCTCGCCGCGGTGCCCGTCAGCCCGCCGGCCGCAGTGCTGGCGGACCCCGAACTCGTGAGCCTCTTCATCGAGGAGGCGGGTGAGGAGGTGGCGAAGATCTGCCGGGAATTCCCGCGCTGGGACGAAAATCCGCTCGAGGATGCGGCACTCGCGACGGTGCGGCGCTCCTTTCACACGCTCAAGGGCAGCGGTCGCATGGTCGGCGCGCGTGAAATGGCGGAGTTCTCTTGGTCGATCGAGAATCTCCTCAATCGCCTGATCGACAAGACGCTGACGCGCACGCCCGGGATTCTGGAGACGCTGCGCGACGGCGTAAGCGCGCTGCCGCAACTGCTCACGGCACTCGAAAGTGGGGCGGCCTGTGCCATCGACACTGCGCCCATCATCGCGCGGGCGCACGCACTGGCGGCGCGCCAGGAGCCGGGCGCGGCCGATGGCGAGGGCGGCGAAACGACCTCTGCCGTGCAGGTCACGACGACGGCCATTGCAGCAGCTGCCACCAACCAGGTTGCCACCGACGCGACTGACAGCGATCCCGCATTGCGCGAGATCTTCAGCCGCGAGACGGCGACGCACATTGCGACGGTGCGATCCTTTCTGGCCGGCGAACGTGATCGTCCCGCGCCGCACGTTCTCACTGAGGTCGTCTATCGTGCCTGCCATACATTGAGTGGCAGTTCAAAAGCCGCCGTCGCACGTCACGGTATCCGGCTCGCAGGCCCGCTCGATCACTGGATGCGCAAGTCCTACGACAGCGGTGTCGGTCTCACCGCCGAAGATCTCGCGCTGGTCGGCGACTGCATGCAGGCCATGGAAGGCGTCGTGGGTCACCTCGATGAGGCGACCGGTTTCTTCCAGACGCACGACCAGCTGCGCGCACGCATTGCGCGTGCCGAAACCGATCTCGATCGTCGCATCGCCGAAGCAGCCGCAGCGGCTGAAGCCGCGCAGGCGGTCAGCCTGCCGCCGCAGCCCGTAGCCGCGTCGCTGACGCCGCCCGCTCCGGAGGCGGTACCCGAACCGGAGGCGGCGCAGCCGCAATTGCAGGCACCGGCCGTGTCGGCAGACTATGACCCCGAAATCGCCGGGATCTTCGCCGAGGAAGCCGGTGAGCTGATCGAGCACGCGGAACAGGCGCTGCAGGCATGGGGTGCGGATCGTGCCAATGGTGCACACCTCGATGCCCTGAAGCGCCCGCTGCATACGCTCAAAGGCGGCGCCCGCATGGCCGGGGTGGTCGCAATGGGCGATCTCGCGCACGAACTCGAAACGCTCGTGAACCAGATCGAGCTGGGCACGGTTCGCGCCGACGAGTCCGCGCAGGCCGTACTCGTCGCGAGTCTCGATACGATCGCGCAGATGCGCGATGCCATCATCGGCGGGCGCGGCGTGGCGCGTGCCGACGCGCTGGTCACGCGAATCCACGCGCTGGACTCTTCGCGGGCTCATGCGCCTGCTGCGCCACCGCTGCAGGCCGCGCCAACGGAAGTTCCGGCTACACCCGCCCCGCCTGAACCGGATGAAGTCGGGATCGTGCTGCCGACCTCGCTTGCGGGCGAGGAGATGGTGGACACGCCAGCGGCCATGCCTGCCGGGACGCCGGTACCAGAGCCAGAGCCAGAACCAGAGCCAGAGCCCGTACGCCTGGCTGCCGTGGCGCCTCCACCGGTCTTTGTCAGTGCAGCAGGCGCCTCCCCACCGATCGATGCACCGTCGCCGCCGGCGCCTGTGCCACCGGGCCGCGAGCCCACCCTGCAGGGGGAACGGCAGGAGCTCGCGCGTGTCGACGCCGATCTCCTCGACCAGTTGCTCAACTATTCCGGTGAAGTCAGCATCGGCCGCGCGCGGCTCGAGCAGCAGATCGCATCGATCGACTTCAACCTCGCGGAGCTCTCGCGCACCGTCACGCGCCTGAAAGAGCAGCTGCGCAAACTTGAGATCGAGACCGAGTCGCAGATCCTGCATACGCACGAGGATGAGGCGGGCCACCGCGCAGAGTTCGATCCGCTCGAGCTCGACCGGTACTCCACCATCCAGCAGTACTCGCGCGGCCTCGCCGAGACCGCCAGCGACGTCGCGAGCATCCAGCAGCTGCTCGAGACACTCACGCAGGACACGCAGAACCTGCTGCAGCACCAGGCGCGCACGATCACCGAGCTGCAGAACGGCCTGATGCGCACGCGCATGGTGCCCTTCCAGCGTCACGTGCAGCGCCTGGCGCGCATCGTGCGTCAGGCCGCGTCCGACACGCGCAAGCGCGCGGAGCTCCACGTCGAGGGTGCTTCGGGCGAGCTCGACCGGCAGGTGCTCGAGCGCATGCTGCCACCCTTCGAGCACATCTTGCGTAACGCCGTCTCGCACGGCATCGAGCTGCCCGCGGAACGCGAAGCGCGCGGCAAGCCCGCAACCGGCCGCATCACTCTCGCGCTGCGCCGCGAAGGCGCGGAAGTCATCGTGCAGGTGAGCGACGACGGCGCGGGGATGAACCTGAAGGCGATCCGCGACAAGGGGCTCGCGCTCGGGCTCATCCGCGCGGGCCAGGAGCTTTCCGACGACGACGTCATGCAGCTCGTGCTCGAACCGGGATTCTCCACGGCCGGCAAGGTCACACAGCACTCCGGCCGCGGTGTCGGAATGGACGTGGTCGCAGACAGCGTCAAGAAGCTCGGCGGCGCGCTGCACATGGAGACGAAGGAGGGAGAGGGCACTTCATTCACGATCCGCCTGCCCTTCACGCTAGCGATCAGCCACGCACTCGTCGTGCGTACGGGCGACGAGTTCTACGCGTTGCCGCTGCCGACCGTCGAAGGGGTGGTGCGTCTCACGAAGAGCGAGGTGACCGCGCATCTTGGCGCTGATGCACCGGCCTTCGGGCACAACGGCCAGCGCTTCCGTTTCCAGCATCTCGCAACCTACGTGGGACTCGAACCTTCGGCGCTGCCGGAGCAGGACGTAACGATCCCGGTGATCCTCGTCCGCGCCGGCGAGCATTCGACCGGTCTCGTCGCCGACGAGCTCATCGGCAGCCGCGAGATCGTCGTCAAGTCAGTCGGCCCGCAGATATCGGCGATCCGCGGCATTTCGGGCGCGACGATACTCGGCGACGGCCGCATTGTCGTGATCCTCGACATCAACGCGCTGGTGCGCGCCGAGTGGCGTGGCCGCAGCGAAGTGGTGGTGCCGCGCGATCGCGCCGACAAGCGTACGCTCGCGCTCGTGATCGACGATTCGATCACCGTGCGCCGTGTGACCCAGCGACTGCTCGAACGGAACGGCATGCGCGTGCTCACGGCCCGCGATGGCGTCGATGCCATCGAAGTGCTGCAGGAGCACCAGCCCGACATCATCCTGCTCGACATCGAAATGCCGCGCATGGACGGCTACGAAGTCGCCGCGCACGTGCGCGCCGACGCGCGCCTGAAGGACATCCCGATCATCATGATCACCTCGCGCGTCGGCGACAAACACCGTGCGCGCGCGATCGAGATCGGCGTCGACGATTATCTCGGCAAGCCCTATCAGGAAGCCCAGCTGCTCGAGGCGATCGAGCCGCTCGTCTCGAAGCGCCGCGAGCCTGCCGTTGCGTCCGGCGCGGGACGGAGGCGCTAGCACATGGCCGAGCGCGTCAGCGAAATCTACAGTCTCCTCGTCCCGCTGGTGGACGGCCGCCTGATCGTGCCGCGCGCCTGTGTCGCCGAGGTCATCGGCTTTCAGCCGCCGGCCGAAATGGCAGGCGCCCCCCCCTGGTATCTTGGCACGGTGCCCTGGAACGGACGCACGATCCCGCTGGTGTGCTTCGAGGGCATGTGCAACCAGGGCATCCCGCCTGCCACGGGCAGGAGCCGCATCGTGGTGTTCCACTGCCTTGGCTCGCGCGTCGAAGGCGGCTATTTCGGCCTCGTGTCGCAGGGCTTCCCGCAGCTCGTGCGCGTGAGTTCCGATGTCGTGCGGCCAGACAACACGCGTTCGTTCCCTGAACGCCACCCGGTGATCTGCCAGGTACGCATGATCAACGAGGTGCCGCTCGTGCCTGACATCGAGATGCTCGAGGAAATGATCGCCGACGAGACCTCCGTCGCCGCGTAAGAGTTGGTGCCGGGTTTTCGGTTATTCGGTTATTTGCGCGCTGCGCGCAAATAACCGAATAACCGAAAACCCGGCACCGATGCCCGTCGTGGCACCACGTCCGGTGCGGGATGCCGCGCTGTCTGGCCCCATTGGCACCACTCAAAGTTCGCGCGCCGGTACTTTCCTCCGGGGCCTTGCGGTCCGACGATGGCCCGCGCGCAACGCATGCGCGCTTGCGGCGGGACAATGGAGGGAGGCAGCTCATGAAGCTCAGGCTGTGGCAGGGCGTGCCCCTGCTGGTTTGCACCGTGCTCTTTGCGGAAGTTGCCCGGGCCGATATCCCGAAGGAAACCTACGACGCGCTGAAGCTCGATCATTCGGCCACGCCGAAGCAGCTCTACGAGGCGGTGGTGCAGCGCTACCGGGATCCTGCGCAGGGAGCAGGGCGCGGCGCTTACGCGCAGTACTGGGAACCGATTCCCATGAGCAAGTACACGGATCCGCACTCGTTCTACAAGCCTCCGTCGACGGTCAAGGAGATCGCCTCGCGGCAGGATTGCGTCGAGTGTCACACCGACGAGACCCCGGGCTGGGTCAATGCATGGAAGAAAAGCACCCATGCCAATCTCGGCAAGATCCGCATGCTGACACCGCAGGATGCGACTTTCTACAAGAAGGCGAAACTGGACGAGATCGAGAACAACTTGCGTTCGCTGGGCCGGCTCGGCGCCAACGAACGACTCGAGGAAGTGGGCTGCATCGACTGTCACTTCGACGTGAATGCCAGCAAGAAAGCCGACCATCGGACCGACCTGCGCATGCCCACCGCCGAAGTGTGCGGCACCTGCCATCTGCAGGAGTTCACCGAGCGCGAGTCCGAGCGTGACACCCTGATCTGGCCGGGCGATCAGTACCCGAAGGGTCGTCCCTCGCACGCGCTCGATTACAAGGCCAACGTCGAGACGGCGATCTGGGCCAGCATGCCGCAACGGGAAATCGCTGAAGGCTGCACGCTCTGTCACGACAACCAGAACAAGTGCGACACCTGCCATACGCGCCATCAGTTCTCGGCGGTGGAGGCCCGCAAGCCGCAGGCCTGCGCGACCTGTCACAGCGGCATCGATCACACGAACTGGGAGGCCTACTCGCTTTCAAAGCACGGCAAGGTGGTCGAGGTGCTGGGCAGCCAGTGGAACTGGGAGGTGCCGCTGAAAGATGCTTTCAGCAAGGGAGGGCAGACCGCGCCGACGTGCCAGACCTGCCACATGGAATACCAGGGCAAGTTCGGCCACAACATGGTGCGCAAGGTGCGCTGGGCCAACTATCCCGCAGTGCCCGGCATCGCGGAGAACATCAAGAGCGAATGGTCCGCGAAGCGGCTCGAGGCGTGGGTCGGGACCTGCACCCAATGCCACAGCGAAAGCTGGGCCCGCTCCTATCTGGAGCTGATGGACAAGGGCACGCTGCAGGGGCTGGCCAAGTACCATGAAGCGTTCGAGGTGGCCAGAAAACTCTATGACGACAAGCTCCTGCCGGGGCAGGTCAGCAATCGGCCACCACCGCCGGCGCCCGACAAGGAAGGCTTCGGTCAGTTCGTCCAGTTGTTCTGGGCGCAGGGCAACAATCCGGCCGGTATCGAGTACGACGCGGTCACGTTGACCGAGAACATCCTGCCGAAACTGCACGTCAACCTGGCGCATGCCAATCCGGGTGGATGGTCCTACACGGAGGGCTGGGAACAGATGATGGGCCTCTACGCGAAGATCATGGACGAGGATACGAAGCTGCGCGAAATGGCGGCGCTGAAGGCCCGCGTGGCGAAGCTCGAGACCAACCGGGTCAGCCTGCTCGACATCGACACTAACACCGGCCGCGCCTCGCTGGGCGGGCTCGGTGGCGTGCTGCTGTTAGGCGGATGTGCCGCTCTGGTGGGCTGGCGCCGGCGCGAGCAGTCCGGGCACTGAGTGTCGTTCATGGAGGCGGTGCTCGCTCCTGCCATCCGCCGCAGGCTCCTCCCGTCACTGGGCATCTTCCTGCTGGCTGGAGGGTTCCTTCTGCTGGCTTGGGTCACCTGGTCCTGGTGGAGGCCCGGCCCGGCGCCTTACCACTACCAGCTGGTCAAGGAAGGCGGTGTCCGGGACTTCGCGGCGCTCGGCCTCGAGGACTGGCCGGAGTTGAAGATCGCCAGCTACGAGTTGCGTATGGATGGCATCGACACGCCGCTCGCCGTGGCGCAGGTCGCACGCCGCGGCGCTGGGGCACCGGTCGTTCTAGACTGGGACAATCGCAGCAGCGAGCCGTTGTTGTCGGTCGACCTGCAGGTCGCGGAGCTGAAGGCTCTGGCGCGGGCCATCATGCAGCACACACCGGACGGTGCGTTGCTGCTCGGCTGGTGGGATACATCGCGGGCACTGCACCTGCTCACGGGCCGGGAAGTTCTCTTCGACGCACATCTTGGCGAGCCTCTCATCCTGCCGTCGACCTGGCCGGAGCGCGGCAGGACCATCGCCCGCTACGAGCGCGAGTTCTGGGGTGCGCCACCCGCCGCGGCCGGGTTGCAGCGGTTAAGACGCTTTGCCGAAGCGCTCTCGCTGCCGCCGGTCCCGGGCGCCGCCGTGCTTCGTGAACTGGCGGGCAACCGGGAGGCATATGTCGTCGTGCACGTCTCGGATCTGTACAAGCTCGGCCTGATGCGCCCGGAGCGGCTCGGCGTCGCGTTCAAGGACTTTCCGGTCAAGGGCGATCTGCACGGGCCGATCGGCTTCGTCAAACGCTGGATGGGCGACAACCACTATTCCGCCTACGCCGTGCACGAGCGGTCGGACAGCCAGGCCCGTGCCTATTTCCTGACTGACGCACGCAGTGGCGAGACCCTGCTCGCGCAGATGCTGCCGTTTACCGTTTCCCGTCCGGCCATGCTGCAGGCCCTGCAGCTCGTCTACCAGCACGGCGGCTACTGGGTATACAGGGTCCCGGCTGCTCCCCCCGCCCATTGATGGCCGTCACACCTACTCCGAGGAGTGCGTCATGAACTCGCGCCTGCTCCTGACCGCCGCCCTGCTGCTCACCGCCGTTGCGGTCGTGGCGGCGCCAGCCTATGAAGGCCGCAGGAAATGCGGTTCCTGTCATCGCAGTGAACTCGAGTCCTGGGAGAAGACCGTCCACGCCTCCGCGATGGACTCGCTCGCGCCAGGTGCGCGGGTCGAGGCCAGGAAGAAGGCAAAGCTCGACCCCGACAAGGACTATCGGCAGGACATCGACTGCGTGGGCTGTCACTCGACCGGGTTTGGCAAGGAGGGTGGCTATGATCCGAAGGATCCCGGCAAGTACCTCCTCGGCGTGGGTTGCGAGAGTTGCCACGGGCCGGGTTCCGAATACCGGCTGCTTCACCGCAAGGCCGGCCAGGCCTTCGAGAAGAAGAAGCAGGCGACACCGCGCCAGCAACTGGCCGACGCCGGGCAGGAGTTCCATTTCGAGGAACGCTGCGCTGCCTGCCACCTGAACTACAAGGGCTCGCCCTGGGCAGGCGCGAAGAAGCCCTATACGCCCTTCACACCGGCGCTCGATCGCAAGTACGGCTATGAGTTCGGCAAGGCGGTGCGCAACGACAAAGCCATGCACGAGCACTTCAGGCTGGAGAAGGTATTCACGGGGCCCCCGTTGCCTTCGTTCCACCAGGAATTCCAGGAGAGGGCCAGACCGCCAGCCAGGGGCGAGGAAGAGTGACCAGGGGCGGCCGGCTGCGCGGGTACCTGAAGCAGCATGGCGGCGCACTTGCGCTCGGCGCCACCGGCGCGGTCGCGCTGCTGGCCCTCCTCATCGGCAGTGAGGCCGCGCTGTCCAGGACGGAGTTCTGTGTCAGCTGCCATTCCATGACCTATCCCGCGGAAGAACTGCGCGATTCCACCCACTACGGGGCCCTGGGCGCCAACCCGGGTTGCAAGGACTGCCATATTCCGCAGGGGCTGGCCAATTTCCACCGCGCGGTGGCCACGCACGTCTTCGATGGCGCGCGTGAACTGTTCCTCGAGTTCACGAACGACTACTCGGACATCGACAAATTCGATGCACGGCGCCCCGGGATGGCGCACCACGCGCGCATGAACCTGAAACGCTGGGACAGCATCACCTGTCGCCGCTGCCACCGGGACCCGCAACCGCCCGGTGCCGACGCGCGGGCCGCCCACGCCAGGATGCGGACGCAGAAGGCCACGTGCATCGATTGTCACCAGAACCTGGTCCACGCGGAGGTGCCCGAGACCGATCTCGACGCGAGCCTTGCACAGGGCAAAATGGTCGTCAGAGGAGACTGAGGCCGGCGCGCCGGCAGCCTGCCAGCCCCCGGGACACCGGATCCAGCGCAGATCGTGCCATGGCCCTATGGACTTGGCCGAATCCGGCTCCTAGCATGATGCCACGCGGGAGCGACCTGTCGCGGGGAGAGGGGCGTCGTGGAAACTCCGATCTCGCTGGACGCGTGCAGCCAGCACTCACTGCAGGCCCAACTGCACGAACAGGTGCGCAAGCTGATCCTGGGCGGTCAGTTGCGGCCCGGCATGCGGATGCCGACCAGCCGGGCACTCGCGAAGCAGCTGGGGGTGTCGCGCAATACGGTCCTGCTGGCCTATGAACGCCTGAGCGCCGAGGGCTATCTGCAGACGCGGGGAGCAGTCGGCACGTTCGTCAACCGCGAATTGCCCGACGACTGCCTTGCCGCCAGACGCCTCGCGCTGGTCGCGGAAAAGGGGTCACAGCACATCTCCCGGCACCGCGCGATCGCCTTCGAAGGTCGCGCCCAGGCGATCGTCGGGGAGAGGCATCTGGCCTACGATTTCCAGCTGGGCCGCCTCGACTCGCATGTCTTTCCGTTCAAGGCCTGGCGGCGCCTCGTGACCAGCACCCTGGGCAGGGCGGGTGCCCATCTCACCGAGTATGGGGACCCTGCCGGCCTGCTCGCGCTGCGCCAGGCCATCGCGGATCGTCTCGGCCCGACACGCGGCATCAAGGTCGACCCCGACCAGATCATCGTCATCACGGGATGCCAGGAAGGGTTCAACCTGACGGCACGCCTGCTGTTGCGCGAAGGCGCGAGCGTGGCGATGGAAAACCCCGCATACCAGGGCGCGGCGTATCTCTACGAGAGTTATCGAGCCCGCCTTGCACCCGTTGCGGTGGACGACAAGGGTCTGTGCGTCGATGCGTTGCCGGATGCCGGGGCCGCACTGCTCTACGTGACACCCTCGCGCCAGTATCCGATGGGCTTCACGCTTTCGCTGGAACGCCGGCTGCGGCTGCTCGACTGGGCCCGGCGCACGGGTACCTACATCGTCGAGGACGATTACGACAGCGACTTCCGCTACCGCGGCTCGCCCATTGCCGCATTGATGGGCCTCGACAGCCACGGTTGCGTGATCTACCTGGGCACTTTCTCGAGGTCCATCGGTCCCGGGCTGCGACTCGGCTATCTCGTCGTGCCTAAACATCTTGCCGGGCCGGCGCGGCAGGTGAAGGCGCTCTTCGACAACGGGCATGCCTGGCTCGAGCAGGCGGCGCTTGCCGGGTTCCTCGCGCATGACAGCTACGAGAACCACCTGCGCCGCATCCGCCAGAGCTATGCGGAGCGCCGCGACTGCCTCGTCGACAGCCTGAGGCGGCATTTCGGCGACGTAACCATCTCCGGTGCCGATGCGGGCATGCACATTGCCTGGCATCTGACCGGGGACCTGCCTTGCGCAACGGATCTGCAGGCCATGGCAGCGCAGCACGGCGTCGGCATCTATCCCCTGCAATCCGCGGCTGCCTTCGACTTTGGCGGCTGTGCCTATTCCGAGAGGGCCATCATGCTCGGCTTCGCGGCGCTCGACGAGCAGCAGATCCGCGTCGGCGTCGAGCGTATCGCCGCGGCCGTCGAGGCCGCGCAAAGGACTGCAGGCCGCGGCCGGGTATCGCGAACGGAACGGATGCGGCCAAGGTCGCCCGCCAACGCCATTTTCCGCGCGGCAGCGCGCCCGATCACCGGCTGAGCGGTGCTCCCAGTTCCCGATCAAGTGCACTGATTCGCTCGAGGATATCGCCGAAGCGCCGACCGAGCGGCGTCAGGCGATACTCGACGTGCGGCGGCACTTCCGCGAAGACTTCGCGTTCGATCAGTCCGAAGCGGATCAGCTTGCGCAGCCGCTCGTTCAGCACCTTGGCAGTGAGGCCCGGCACCTCCCGCTGCATCGCGCCGGGGCGCGCGACGCCGCGAGTGACCAGATCGAGCACGATCAGCGACCACTTGCAGCCGACGATGTCCTCGACCATGCGTGCGGCAGGCGGCGGACTTTTCAGTGGCGTTTTTTTTCCGATGCCCGGCATCAACTTGCACCGTTTTGTAAGCAAGGTACCACTGCGTGCAGACTTCTGTGCGCGCAGATTCCCCCCTAGATTGTCTCGCG
>WBZY01000407.1_pt2 | contig 23894 bp, 21 predicted proteins | sample 5204191 | NCBI WGS metagenome assembly WBZY01 (sample SAMN12344363, study PRJNA552823) | activated sludge metagenome | biome: Activated sludge suspended growth; feature: Anammox Sidestream; material: Wastewater; isolation source: activated sludge from anammox sidestream of wastewater treatment...
ACGCATCAGCGCCCGTGCCCTCCGGTACCCAGCGCGTGGTCGACTCCTTGCGTTTGGCCGGTTGTGAGATAGAGCACGTTCGCGTGACAGGGGAGCCCTTCTGGACGGCTACTGAAGTCGTGAGGAATCCTGCACTGGTGGCGGCGTCGTGAATGGAAGTATGGAAGAGCCGTTGTTGTTTCCATGCCGGGGGAACATGCTGGTCGGCATTCTTCACCGTCCTGTCGCCCGGTGTGATGTGGCCGTGCTCATAATTGTAGGTGGGCCACAGTATCGAATTGGCAGCCATCGACAGTTTGTCTTGATCGCCCGCTCCGTGGCAGCCGAAGGGTGTTCGGTGTTGCGATTCGATATGCGGGGTATGGGAGACAGCGAAGGCGAGTTTGTGGGCTTTGAGCACGTGGCTGAGGACATCCGCGCGGCCATAGACGCGCTGTGCGAATCGTGTCGACCGAAGCGTGGTGTCGTGGTGCTCGGATTGTGCGATGCCGCCTCGGCGGCATTGATGTATTGCATGTCGGATTCCAGAGTTCAAGGCTTGATCCTGATGAATCCATGGGTGCGCACAGGGCAGTCGCATTCCTCTGCGATCGTCAAGCACTATTATGCTGCGCGCCTCCTGCACATCGCCTTCTGGGTGAAGCTGTTTAGCGGTAGCCTGCGCATTGTCAGTTCGCTTCGCGCGGCACTTGGGCATCTGACGCGAGCGTTTATGCACAAGGATGGAGAGGTACGCTCAAGCTTCATCACGGCTATGCGAATTGGCCTACAAGAATTTCGCGGCCCGGTGCTGCTCGTGCTAAGCGGGCGCGATCTCACCGCGGATGAGTTTCGGTCACTCTGCAGTAGCAACCCAGAGTGGGATCAGGCTCTCGCACAGGACAGTGTAAAGGTCGTCAGCGCGAGGGACGCGGATCACACCTTTTCCAAGGCAGCTGATCTTGCCGAACTCAATGAGCATTGCGCCAACTGGCTCAAGCGCCATTTTGGCCATTGAGCATGTCACTGACGGCCGCAGCTTTCCTGCTCACATTCGCTACAGGACTCGGGTTGGCGGTCTTACGCAACCCGATCTACGGACTATACACGTACGTTGCGGTTTTCTATCTGGATGCGCCACATCGCTGGTGGGGTACGGGCTTGCCAGATCTTCGCTGGTCGTTGATCGCGGCAGGTGTCACGGCGGTCTCGCTGTTACGGGTGACGGCAGATTCGGCTCGACCGCCTTGGTACAGGACCTTGCCCGCGGTTTGGCTAATCGCATATACCACGTGGCTGCTAATTCAATCTCCGTGGGCGTTGGATCCCGCGGAGCATCGCGAATGCCTCATTTTGTTTGCGAAGTTCACCATTGTATATTTTCTTGTATATCGATTGATTGATACGCCCGCAAGAGTCGCAGATTTTCTGCTCGCCCATGTGCTCGGGTGCCTCTACCTCGGATTGATAGCTCTTGGCATGGATGTACCTGGGGGAAGGCTCGATGGTGTCGGGGGACCGGGCATTGACGACTCCAACACGCTTGGCATGCACGCCGCGACCGCGGCTATTGTCGGAGCCATGCTCATATTTGCGACACGGGGGTGGCGTCGCGCCGCAGCTGTCATATCCGCGCCATTCATACTCAACATGATCGTCCAGACTGGCAGCCGCGGCGCATTTTTAGCGTTGTTCGCGGGTGGCGTAACCTTACTTGTGCTACGTCCGCGGGAGAAAACCCGACTGTTCCTTGCGCTTGCAATTGTGGCGGTGTTGGGATTCGGATATGTAGCTTCTGCGACGTTTTGGGAACGCATGCAGACTATCGAGTCTGCTGTCAAGCAAGATGCGGACATTGACGATAGCGCCGAAGGCCGAATTGAACAATTCAAGGCTGGTATCCGTATGTTTGCTGCGCACCCGCTTGGTGTCGGGCATCGGGGATTCGTTGTATTGAGCCCTTCTTACTTGGAACAGAAATATCTTACGAGCGCAGGAGCTCGATCATCGCACAATACGTTCATCACTACGCTCGTTGAACAGGGCGTGCCAGGTGCGGTGATGTACTCTCTGCTGTGGGCATGGGTACTGAAGGAATGTGCACGTGCTCGTGGTTGGGCAAAGCGAACACGGCCGTTGTTAGAGGTTAGTCTGATCGCTGCGGTGAGTGGAGGTCTAATTGTGGTTCTTATCGGAGGGCAATTCGCCGATTTCCTGAAGGTTGAGGTGCAGATCTGGCTGCTCGGTCTGCTGGCCAGTCTCGAAGGCTACTACGCTACCACCTCACGTGGCAGTATCAATTCAGGGAAGGCGGATGATGTACGCAGCGCCATTGCGGCTCGCCACAGAGCCTATCGCACGCCAGTCTTCCATAAAGACCCATCGACCGAACGCGCCCATGTAGGGCGTTTCGGGCGAAATTGAATCGCCGCTCAGCGGGTGTGCCGTTACTGCCCAGCTGGATGGATTTATCTCGTAAATTGTGGAGTTGTTGCCTGCCCCGCCGAAGGCCCAGAAGCGCCCAAGTGTGGCATCCCACATCACTGCCGAGCCACCGCCAACGTTTGGCGCTGAGCGGGCAGTCTGCGTGATCGTCTCGCCACTCCAGTCGATCCCAACTGAAAACATGTTTGTGCCGTACCCATTGGAACCTATGGTTACGGCAATCTTCAAGGAGGGCGACCATGCAGCGCCACCGTTGTTGTTCCATTGGGAACCGACGGTCTTCCGTGTAGACCAGGAATTGGATCCCATGCGATAGAACGCATACGCAAAATACTTCCCCTCACGCTCCAGAAAGAGAAGCTTTCCTGCCGATGCTTCACCGAGGGCCATTCCCGCACCACCAGTGTCTGGATAATCCGCTAGCCGCGTCCATTCTCCAGTAGCCTTGGAGTAGCGAAGCAAATCTGGAGTCAAGTGCCCAGACGGCCATACAGCGCCGCCGATTCTGTAAATATCAGCGCCCATGTCGATCATGCCGTCGTACGTGTGAACGGCGACGGGTGCGCCGACCGAACCTATAGGAAAGCTGCTTGAAGTGTTCGGGACGCCGGCGTACTCGATCGCCCAGCCAGTGGGGCGTGACGCGCCAGCAAAATCGAAGCTGTAGAGGCCGTTGTTGGATGAATCACCATGACCGCCTCCGTGAACGTACATCTTCGTGCCGGCAAGTGATTTTGGTCCACCACTCCAAGGGCGTATGATGTCGTCATTGCCTGCCCACATCGAAGGCATCACTGACCGCAACGTCGTAGTGCCGTTATCAGGTGAGTAGTTGCCACTCAAGGAGCGCACTTCGAACGGAGCAAGGGAGGCAATATAAGCTGGCACGTTTGACGATGTGCATGCGGTGGTTGCATTGCCGAATTCACCCGCAGATATCTGCGGCGGCGGGCATGGACGCGCCTGCGATCGCGCGAGTAACGGCGCCGCAGCACCAAGGATTCCGGTTGCACCCATTAAGAATTCCCTGCGCGTGGACATACACCCGTCTCCATGAAATTGCTTTGCCAATGTTTGAGGCTAAACGCATCATCCCAATCGCTGGACACTATAATCGCCCGGACCGGCATGTGGCGATGTCTCAATCCAACGACACAGCATGAGGCGCTTGTCATGGTGCAAGATGTCAATAGAACCTTTTGAGCGTGACTTGCTTCACACTTGCACTCCGTTAGGTGCTTGTGCAATCGCAGCAGGAACGAGACGGTAGCCGTCACTTTGTGGCAAGGAGGCGTACGTTGAGATCTACGGTCTTTCTATCGCTCGTATGCGCCCTCCTGGTAGGTAGTGCGCCGTTACAGGCGCAAGAAGTGCCAGGCTGCGGCACGCTCAAGAACGCCTTCGGCCCGTTTGACTATCGCGACCCGGACGTCAAGCGTGTTCAGGTCCCAATGGTGGAGGCATATCACTTCACGCCAGAAATCGAGGCTCTGCAGCGTGGTTTCACCGGAGGGGGGCCGCTGCCGGATCTGACCTACACGCTTCGTGCGATTCCGAACCATATTCGTGCGTTGGAAGCAATCGCGAGGTATGCCCTTAGCGGCCGAAGAATGTCTGAGTCTTCGATCCCCAATGCCGATTGCTACTTCGTGCGGGCGATCACTTTTCGCCCAGACGACGAGGCTGTTCACGTCGTTTATGCCAACTATCTATTCAAAATCGGGGACTGGAAGAAGGCCCGCGCTCAGTACGAGGAGGCATTGCGTCTGGCCCCGGATTCTGCCGATATCAACTACGTCGCGGGGCTATTTTTCTTGGCAACTAACGATCTCGCACGCGCCAAGAAGCTGGCGGCAGTTGCGTACGGCAAAGGGTATCCATTGCCCGGATTGAAGAGAAAGATCGAAGAAGCCGAAGCTCATGCAGTACACAGGCCGAGTCGATGAGCGACAGCCTGTTACAAAGAGACCCGCAGGGTGGCGACGCATGCACTGGAGCGGCTTTGCTACGATTTCGCTACCCTTGAGAACAAAGCTGCCAGTTCGCCAGCCTGTACGCCGCGTTCAAAGGTCGCAACTCGCTCACGAGACATAATGGGGACTGTGCCAGCTTCGACGTCAATCAAGAAAGTTCTCAAGCCCAGCGCAATTGCGTTGGAATCGTCGATCGGCAGGACGCACCCGACGCCTTCATTGCGCATCAATGCGGCGGTGTCTCCGTCCGCGTCGGCCAACGCGAGAATCGGTCTTCCAGCGCGGAAATACTCGTAGAGCTTGGCAGGTACCGCGGGATTCGACGTGTAGCCTTGGAAAACCAAGAGCACCTGCGCCGAAAGCATTTCCGCCAAGGCTTGACGGTAGGGAATTGCGGGCTCGAGTGCAACAATACTTGACAATCCGAGTCCGGTGACTATTGGCCGGAATGCATCGTCATGACCGGTCGCGCGCAATGTAACTCTTAGCACGTGCCTCAATTCGGGTTGAGCATCTAGCAACGTGCGCAGCGCCTCTAAGAATGCTGTGGGATCTCTATCGGGGCCGGGATAAAGTATGCCGCTGTGGAGCATGTGAATCCGCCTCGCTGTGACAACAGACTCGCGATGCAAACCTGCCTGTGAAAACGCCTCTTCGTCGAATCCATTGGGAATTACGCAAATGCGATTGCTCGCGACATGCGGATAGCGATCCCGAAAGATTCTTGCGGCGCCGTGCGTACAAAACACAAAAGCAGTCGCACGTTCCATAGCCAGTCTCTCAACTGTCAAGAAGGCGCGTCGCACAAGCTTATCGAGCGGGTAGTCAATACCCGTTCGAAAATCATGTTCAACCATTGGGTCGCGAAAATCTGCAATCCACGGAACTCCGGACAATCGTGATAGCCAGTAACCAATCAGGTGTGCAGTTGCAATGGGGTAGGTTGACCACAGCACATGAGGTCTATCGCGTATTACTGCGCGCATGCCTTTCAATAGGGCACCTGCGAACCAAGTAATCCAGCGATCAGGTAACGCGGCCCATCTAGGGTAACGACCTCCAATCGCGAGGTGCCGCGCCGTGTCGAGCGCAAATGCGCGTCGCACAATTACATCTTGCGGAACGTCGCGCAGCCGCTCGTCGGAAACGGAGGCGTATGCGCGAGAGTTGGCAGACAAGATGCTTGCCTGCCATCCAAAGCGCGATAGAGACCGGCAAAAGCCGAGTGTTCGCTCGATGCCGCTGCTGCCCTTGTAGGGCGGAAAATGAAACGCGACTAATAGCGCGCGCTTGCGCTTACAGGGCAATATACTAGGCATGGTCTGGCGTCGCGTTAAGTCCGCGAACACGACTGCGGACCGTGCTAATCCGGCGCATGAGAAGATGTCGAGTGCGATCAATTTGCCCGCGGAGCGATGGGCGATAAATCAGGTGTCGCGTGCGCGTGTATGTGAGGTTTGTCCAGCGCAATTTGAAATCGTCACGAACACCCATGAAATCAAGATAACGTGCTCGAGCTCCGGTGATATTACGCAGGTAACCAGCGAGTAGCACAGTCGATGGGTAATATCGTCTAAATTCGTCCACGTAGCTCATTTTGAGTATAGACGCGACGCCGTGCTGCAGAACGCAGATCTTGTGCGCGATTGGACGACCATCCAGATATAGCACTGGAGCACACAGTTGACCCGCCGCGGCGCCGATGGGCAAGTATTCCCGATAGAAGCGCTCTTGGGACGGGTTCGTCGTAATCGACGTGCCGGCCGTTTCCTTCCAAGATTCTCGCTCAACTCGGCATACTGCTGCCCAGAACTCGTCGACTTCGTTCGGATGAGAAAATATCTTCTGGGTAAGGGTTCCGATTTCACGCAATCGGCGTTCGCCACGCCTCATCTCGGTGCGAAATCCTGGTTTGAGTGTAGTGAGATATTCGTCAAATGATGCTGGCAAGGCGATGTATGGGGATGCGGGAAGCGCTTCTGACTCTATGTGGCAGCCGCAGCCACGCGCCGCGGAGAGGAAGCTATCCGTATGGGCATTCCCATCGACAAGCGTCATCTCGAGACATGACCAGGTAGGAAAGTTCTGTCCAAGTCGCTCTAGCAAAGCGACAACCACGTCGCGGGCCGCGGTGGTTGTGATAAACGTGACGCGGCCACCGTATAGTTCGGAGAGTATGGAGATCGTTTCTCCGGCGCGAGCAAGACTACGCGTCATTCGTCGATAGACTGGGAGGGCAGCCTGCATCTGCCCAGCGTCACTTTGTGCCACAAGCACGATCGAGCGTTGCCTTGGGAGGAAGGCACGATGCAGCGCCACGTGCCATTCTGGAGCCATTGTGGCATCTGTTCCGGATGGCGGTTCAGTGGTCGCCGTCGCTGAGTGTCGCCACCATTCGACGAGAAAAAGGGGCAGGTCGGCAGCGAGATCGAATTCATTCACATACATTTGGTAAATCAGCGCAGAAAGTTGGCCTTGGCGATTACCTGCGCAAAGGAGGCGACTGCTTCCGACGGCAGACCTTGGTGTACTGGCAAGCAAAGTAGGTGCGTTGATAGAAATCGGGCATCTGCCGCGGCTTGGGTGCCTGCGTGTTGGTCAACGCTTGGGTGCAACACATCTCCAAAGGTCCATACCGGAACTCCAAGGCTTCGCAGCCGTTGATCATGTTGCGCTCGATTTGCTACGAGTATCGGGTATGCCCAGGGACACACAGAGTCGTGCAATTGTGGGAGGACGCTAAGTGGTGTGCGGGGGAAAGCCAATATTGTCGAATAGTGGGAGTAGTTTCTCCGGCGTTGGAAGACGATCTCATGGAGATTGGCAGCGTGGAGTATCCATCTTGGGAAACTTGGGAAACGGGTTCGCGCGTGAAGAGCGTCGAAAGCCAAATTTCCCGGTACAAAGGCTCCATCTTTCGGCGGGCGCTGACTCGGAGAGGTTCCGTTCGATTGCTCCCTTGGGCCATGCTGCTTTCGGCTAACTCTCGCAGCCTCCAGTGAAAAGTAAAATCTCCGGACTACTGATTGCTCATTCCTTGAGAGAAATACCTGCTCAATCAACCGTTTCGCTAGTACTAGAGAGTCTTTCCATTCGAGGCTTGTGAGATGAGGGAGGTCAATTGACCCGGCTCTCACGCGTAACCCGCCGCCAGCGCCGCATGGCACGAGCTTACCGAAGCTATAAACAATATAGTCGCCGGATCCTCCTGCGAGTCGTAGCGGCTGCAATTCGAGAAAGGAGTGGGAACTGTCCTCTACAACAGCTATGCCTCGTCGTCGCAGGTCTGTTAGTAGCGCGTCGACCTTGGCTGGAAAGCCGAAGAAGTTCACATATAGAAACGCACACACTTCGTTGCTGGCGCGCGCGATTACGTCTTCCTCATCAATTTGAAGAGATCTATCGATGCGGTAGAACGACACCTCCATTCCTGCGGCTAATGCCGGCTCGATCATAGAAATGCAGTGGAATGCGGGCATGAGAACCCGACGACGCTGAACTGTCTTCAACTGCTTGAACAGATGAAACAAGGCTCCGCGCGCGTTGTAGAACTCAAACAACCTGCTGGATTCGGCAAGCGCGGCAAATCGAGTTTCAGCAGGCGAAGGCCTTATATCACTAAGGCGGAGGAGAGGATGGGGTGAGTACTGCATTACTATCGCGGATCTCGCGTCGCGCCCGCATTGGCGACTGACTGCGATTCGCTTGCCGTATTGCAGTTGGCGAACTGCGATGATTGTGACGTGCGGTGCGCTGCGTTGCTAATGTGGGCAGAATACTGGAATGCGGGTTGTTGGTCAAAGTGCGAATCCAAGAGCGAAACGACATGCGCGATAGCGATGGGCAGTGGCAAATCAAGCCGACTTCGTATCTGGAAAGGGTTGCTGGTGTTTGGGATTCCCTTAATCGCCGTACCGGGTCTGTTCCCTTCTTGCAATCAATTTTTGTTCAGAAGGCTATAGAGTATTTCGGTCAGGGAAGTGAGCTTCTTGCAACGTTCGGCCCAGAGTCTGCTCCGTTGGCAATGGCGATCGTCACGCAGAGACGCATTGGTGTTTGGGAAACTTTTCAACCGTCCCAAATGCCGCTTGGGGCGTGGTTGATGCATTCGGACATGGATTATGCAATGGCGGGCCAGGGGCTCTTACGAGCATTACCTGGGTGGGGACAACTGTTTGCTATTACGCAGCAGGATCCCGCGATTCATGCCCGCCCATCCGATGGGTCAACTTTACTTACGATCGATTACATTAAGACTGGCTGGATTGCCCTGGACAGTGACTTTGACGGTTATTGGAGGCTGCGAGGCAAGGGTCTGCGTCAGAATATGCGCACGCAGCGGACCAAGTTGGCACGAGACAATATCGATGCGCGGCTCCGGATTGTGCGCGATGCGGCGGAGGTCGACGATGTTGTTCGAGTGTTCGCTGACCTTGAGTGCTCTGGTTGGAAAGGGAAAGAAGGCACGGCAGTGCAGTATGGGACCACACAGGGGAAATTCTATAGAGATGTGTTGCGTGAATACTGCAAAAGGGGGTTAGCAATCCTGTGCGTCTACCTGCTAGATGAGGAGCCAGTAGCCGTTGACCTTCATATTTCACTTGATGACACACTTGTTCTCCTGAAGACCGCATACAAGGAGTCGGTTGGTGGACTCTCACCTTCTTCAATGATGCGCAAGGAGCTGCTAGAGGTGCTCTTTGCTGAACGGCAGATTCGACGCCTCGAGTTTTTTGGCCCTGCCATGGATTGGACCTACAGGTGGACAGACAAGGTGCGGACGCTATTTCACGTGAATGTTTACAGGTCTGCGGCAGCTCGCCTGGCACATCGACTGTACCAGCTATAGAGAATCGCAGGAGTGGCGACCCAGTACTCTTCATGCGATCTGCCGCAGGCGACAATTCCAAGGACGCGGACATGGCTAGACTCGGCGCGCGGACTTTGTGATGTTTAGGCGAGGCTCTTCAGCATTCTGGCAGGCAGTGGGAAAACTGTGCGAATACTGACGCACAGGGCGACATATGAGCCAAGAATTCTGGCGCAACAAGAGGGTATTTGTTACGGGCCACACAGGCTTCAAGGGTAGCTGGCTGTGCCTGTGGCTGCATCGCCTCGGGGCGCGGGTGCAGGGTTATTCGCTGCCTCCGCCCACCGAGCCCAGCCTCTTCGAGCGGGCCCGTGTCGGCGAGATCATCGAGTCGACGCTTGGCGACATCCGCGAGTCGCGCCGGCTGGCTGAGATCATGCGCGAGTTTGCGCCCGACATCGTGTTGCATCTGGCGGCCAGGTCCGTGGTGCTCGACGCCTACGACGACCCGATCGAGACTTACTCGACCAACGTCGTTGGAACCGCCAGCGTTCTCGACGCGGTCCGACGTCTGACCGGGAAGTGCGCCGTGGTCAATGTCACCACGGACAAGGTCTACGAGAACCGTGGCTGGGTGTGGGGTTATCGCGAGGACGATACGCTCGGCGGCCGCGATCCTTACTCGAACAGCAAGGCGTGCGCAGAGCTCGTCGCGCACGCGTTCACGGAATCCTGGCTCCGCGATCCGGGCCCGTCGGGGCGACTGGTCGGGCTCGCGAGCGCGCGCGCCGGCAACGTGATCGGGGGCGGCGACTGGACACCGCACCAGCTGATACCGGACGCGATCGCCGCGTTCTCCCGCGGGCAATCCGTCGTTCTGCGCAACCCCACGGCTACCCGCCCGTGGCAGCATGTACTCGACTGCTTGGGTGGCTACCTTACCTTGGCCGAAGCGCTCTATCGCGAACCCGCCGCCTTTGCTGGTGGCTGGAATTTCGGACCGGCGGATGCCGACATGCAACCGGTGTCGAGCGTGGTCGAGCAAATCGCGGCACCCTGGGGCGTTCAGCCGGCCTGGGTGCAGGATACGGCGACGTGGCCGCACGAGGCGATGGAGCTGCGCCTGAACTCGCAGAAGGCACACCGCAAGCTCGGCTGGAGTGGTCGACTGTCGCTGGCTACGGCGCTCGCCTGGACGTCGACCTGGTTTCGCGCGCATCTTGCAGGGGACGACGCGCGTGGCTTGTGCGAGTCGCAGATCGATGCCTATCTGAACCTGGAGGCACCATGAAGCGCAGGGACTTTCTGCTGGGATCCGCCGGGGCCCTCGTGCCGCTCCTGGGTCGTGCACAAAGGCCCTGTCCACCTCCCTCGACGGCGGCACTTGGTGGTAGTTCGGTCACGACTGCGTGCCGGGCCGGCACCTACGCGACCAATTTTCCTCTCGCCGAGAACCCGCTGTCGGAGGGTGGCCGATGGGTGTGCGGCAAGGCGGCAGGGATCGACTGGAACAACCCGCAGGTACTGTCCGGCAGGGCGTGTGCTTCGGTACGTTCGGGCGCGACGGGCAGTCGCTACGATGACAGCATCGCGCACCTGAACGCGAGCTTTGGCGCGTTTACGGCCAATCAGTACGCGCAGGGAACCGTGTATCGCGCGCCCGGCTATTCGCCTGCGGGCTCGAAGCACGAAATCGAACTGCTGCTGCGGTTCCAGATCACGGCGCACAACGCGCGAGGCTACGAGGTCCTGTGGGGGCACGACGGCGACTTCGCGATCGTCCGATGGAATGGGCCGCTCGGTGACTATACGGATCTCGGGTTCAACGGCCCTGGCCCCGGGGTCGCCGTCGATGGCGACGTGCTGCGGGCGGAAATCACCGGCAATCTCATCACGGTCTACAAGAACGGCCTGATGGTGGGCGCGAGCCCCCCCAATTCGACGTGGACAGAAGGTCAGCCGGGGATCGGCTTTTGGCCGGTCGACTCGTCGATGCCGGCCAGTTACGGCTGGAAGCACTATGAGGCCGGGAGCGTGTAGCCACCACGCATCGAGCGGATGAACTGGCCGACCGCCAGCAGGTGGCGCCGCGAGATCAACGCCAAGGCGACGAAGTAGAGTATCGCACCGCCCGCACTCAGGGCCGCGAGCGCAAGGATGTCGGGCAATGCGCTGGCGACGCCCCGCAAGGCAGCGACGCCTGCGTACATGATGCCCGCGGCAGCCGCTGGCGCGAGGCACTCGGACGACAGGTCTCTGGCCCGGAGCCCGATGAATCGTACGACAGCCGGTACCGTGAATGAGTACGCAACAGGTACCGTGACCAGCCATGCGACGCACAGCCCGATGACCCCCCAGTGCGCACCGACGTAAAAGCCCGCAGGCAGCAGCACGAAGTTGATGATCGTGTTGCGCAAATCGAGCGTGCGATTGCCGAGCGCGAGCGAAGTCGTGTAGAGGAGCGTACACGCCATGCGCACCGGCACGATGAGCGGCAGGATCGCGAGTGCCGGCACGATTGCTTCCCATTTGTGCCCGAACAGCACGTGCACGAGCTCGCCCGCCACGGCCGAGATGCCCCAGAGCGCAGGAAACGCCATCGTGGAAACGAGGCCGATCGACTTCAGGAGGTTCAGCCTTACGCGCGGCAGGTCATCCTGCTGGCGCGCCACGGCCGGGAGCAGGATCTGGTTGATCGTTCCCATCACCTTCGCCATCGGCAGCGTGGCGAGCTGCAATGCGACGGCGTACTGGCCGATCTCGGTGGTCGAGAGGAAAGCGCTACCGATCATCACATCCGATTGCACGAGCGCAATGTAGCTCACTCGGTTGCCGACGAGCGTGAGGCCGAATTTGAGCTGTTCGCCGATGCCGCGCGCCGAAAAGTGCGGCCACACGCGATTGCCGAAAGACAGCATGGTCGTGCTGCGCGTCGCCGCGCCGGCCAGCGTGCCGATCACCAGCGCCCAGACTCCGAGGCCCAGCAGTGCCAGCAGCAGCGTCACGCCGATGTTGATGACGCCGACGAGCACCTCGATCGTCGCCAGCGGCTTGAAGTTCAGCTCGCGCGTCCACAGTCCGCCCGGAACGATGGCAAAGGCCGAGATCATGATCTGCAGCGATGCAACGGCCACGGGCCAGGTCAGCTTTGGCTCGCGAAACAGGAACGCGAAAAGTGGCGACGCCGCTGCCACGAGCAACGTGACACCGGCGCTGAACAGCAACGACACACCGTAGATCTTGCGCACGTCTTCGCGGGCGAGGTCCCCCCAGCGCACGATCGCGGCCTCGAGTCCGAGCTCGGCGACCGCGCTGCCGATGGCGCAGACGACCGCCACCTTGGCCATGAGACCATAGTCTTCGGGCGACAACAGCCTCACGACCAGCAGGGTGCCCGCCCAGCTGACGACCTGGACCGCGAGCTTCGCCGCGGTCGCCCACTTCAGGGCCGAAATCGCCCGGCGTTCAATCGACATGGTCGGTCACCGGGCCCGGCTGCGATCGCCGCAGCCAAAGCGCCCGCCAGAACAGGGGTTCGTACTGCGCGTTGAACAGCTGCCGCTCACCGGAAAAATGCACGCCTCGCAGCAGGTATGCCGGAGTCTTCATCGTGCGCATCTCGCCGCTCACGATGTCGATGAGCATGCGGATCTCGGACTGCACGCAATGGCGGCGACCGCAATGCTTCAGCATATCCGGCTCGAATCCCAGGCCGCGGTGTATGAGGCGATCGTCGAGTGTCGCGCGGATCTCGCCCGGCGACCGGACGATGACCTGATCGCCGGGTGCCAGAGGTATTGCGGGAGACGCATGGCCGGTGTCCCGGAAGGGTTCGAAGGCGGGGAACCCGATGCCACCGCGATGGTGCTGCAGTTCGTTGAAAAAGTGCGTCAGCCAGCCGGTGACGAATGCAGCCGGCGCCACATTGCCGGCAATCAACGGTCTCCAGATGTCGACCAGGCTCCATTTCGGCAATGGCTGCGATGCGGTATTGAGGCGGGTCAGCTGGCACGCATACAGGGGCGGCCTCGTACCGTGCTCCAGGACGGCGGTATTGTCCGCTGCCACCGGTTCGCCTGACGAGGCAGGCATCGTCGCGAACGCCTCGTCGGGCTCGACGCGTCGCAACCAGTCTGCCTTCCAGATCGTGTGACACGCCGCCTCGCAGCCACCGTGGCTCGCGCCATCGCAGACGGTCCCGACCAGCAGCACGCTGCCCTGCATGTGCCGCATCCGCCGGGACTTGCGGTAGTCGAACAGACGGTGCATGCCGCGGAAAACGCGCGCGCGCCGGCCGCACATTGCCAGCATTTCCGGCATGAACGGCAGCCCATCGAGACAACCCTGCGCGTCGAGCGTGCTGCGGACCTCGGCCCAGGGTCTGACCTCGACAAGGTCGCCCACGATGAGGTCGTGTCCCAGGGTGCGCCGTGCCATCCAGCGTCGCCATCGTGTCCTGCGGCATACGGGCGCGTGCTCGATGGCGTCGGGGTCACGCGAGGCGTTCAGTGCGAGGAACAGGTCGCGCCGCCCGCGAAGGCTGCCGTGGTATCGCGCGAGCACCACGAGACAGGCGGCGACTAGTACGGCGCTGAGGATCGCCGCGCCTGCGGCGAGCGCGCCGAGCAGCGGTCCTGCGGGGTTCGGTACGGACAGGAAGGCAAGCGCGGCCGTGATCAGACTGGCGGCGAGGAGCACGATGCTGAGGGCGGTGCTCTTGAGGTAACTCTTGCGTGCCGCGGACATGCCGGGTCGCTAGAACGTGTACTCGTCCGAGAGCCGGAGCCCGCGGCGTACTGCCTGCGTGAGATCGCGCGCGAGTTGCGACCGCTGCCAGAGCGTGGAGCGCATCAGCAGTGCACCGATCCTAAGCTTGTCACGCACGGCCATGGGTGTGGACAGCAGTGCGCGCCCGTGCTCGTACGCCCACTTCCAGTGCGGAAATGACATTCCGGTGCGCGCGTTGGGTTCCACCCACTTGCGCATTTCCTTGACCGTCTTGACGCGGGAGATGGAACCGCGATGAAAACGCCGCAGCAATGCGGGCTCGACGAGCTGGAACACCTGTCCCCTGAGCGCCAGTTCCCAGATGAAGACCGGGTCCCAGCCGATGTAATTGGGGCCCGTGCGCATGCGCCTGAGCGACGGGGCGCGCAGCAGCCCGTATGCAATGACGTGCTGATAGTTGGCGAGGAGAATCTGGCGCGCCCGCTGGCGGACATCCGCCGACTCGAGGTTCAGTGTGCGCTCCATCGTGCGAATGATCACGCCTTCTTCGTCGATGTTCTTCGTCGCCGGCATGACTGCTTCGATTTCGGGGCGTCCGTCAAGTACACCGACCATGGCGGCGAGAAGGCCGGGCTCCATGATGTCGTCCGCGCCCGCCCAGCGAAAATACGCCGTCGTGCCCGTGACAGGCTCCATGACCCGGCGATGGTTCCAGAGAATGCCACGGTTGACCGGTGATCGCAGGTAGGTCACCCGGTCATCACGGCTCGCGTAGCGTGCGCAGATGTCCTGCGTACCGTCGGTCGAGCCGTTGTCGGAGATCACGAGTTCGAAGTCCCCGAACGACTGCGCCAGGTGGCTCTCGATGGCGGCCTCGAGATACCTCTCGCCGTTGTAGACCGGCAAGCCGACGATGACCTTGCGCTGGCTCATGGGTTCATCTCATACAGGGGTACGGCGAAGCGACGCGAGCAGCAGCTTTCTCGAATAGGGCAGGTAGGCCTTCAATCCGCCGGGGGACTGCATCGACTGCCAATGCAGGCGCCATGCCTCGCGCAGGTTGCCGAGGCGCGCGTGCTGCCATGACGCATTGTGGCACTCGATTCCGTAACGGCGACGCATTGCGGAAAAGTAAGGCGTATCGGCGTAGCTCACATTCAAGCGCCTCCAGACTTCCGGCGCTGCGAGGCTGTGTTCGATACTCTTCGACAGCGACCCGGGCGTATCGCCGTAATAGCGATACATGGGCTCGTGCAGATATCCTGTGTGATAGCGACGGGCCAGCAGCAGTGCCATCATTGTCCATTCCAGGTGGCGTTGCTCGGTGCTGAGCAATGCAAGGTCGATCTTGCCTGTCCTCAACGTCAGGGAACAGGCGCTCCAACCGACTTGCATCATGCGTTCAACGAGATCATTGCGATCGTCTGCAGGCGGGAATACCGGAGTACTGTCCAAGCCGGTGACCCGAAAGCCATTCGTGACGAGAACGTCGGCGCCGGGGTGCTCGCGAAACCAGGCGATTTTCCTGCCCAACGTGTCAGGCAACAACTCGTCGTCGTCGTCGAGGAACCCCAGGAGTTCACTGTTGGCCATCTCAGCGCCGACTCGCCGGGCCAGCGGATGCGACCCGGATCGGATGCGAACCACTCGCGTGTCCGGACGGGCTGCAAGCCAGTCGAGCATTGCAGGGCTCACATGCGGGCCGTTCGCTACGACGACTATCGCGTACCCTTGATCGCCGGCAGCAGTGCGTATGGATTCACACGCGCGCCTAAGGAGATCAGCTCGCTGGTCATTACATAGCGATGCGATGACGATCGTGATCGGGCTGGTCGTCTCGCTCATGCCGCACGGGAGACGGAGGTAAGTGCCGCCTCGGCGGCGCGCTCACCGCTGATGAAGCTCTCGTCGGTCCACATGTAACCCCAGTCGCCGTAACGACCGCAGTACTTGATCCCGACGTCGTCGAGGTAGCCGTGTACGGTCGCGAGCGCGGCACTGCGATCGAGGTCGAAGATGACATTGGCGTGCCGGACGATCTTGGCGCCGCGGAACAGGATCCTGTCGCTGTCGCGGACGATTCCGCAGCGATGCAGGTCAGCAATGACCTGGTCGATGATGGCTTCGGGCGACTGGGTCAGGGGGCGATACTTGTCCGAGAAGTACACCTCCGCCTGGATGCTGCCGCAGCCGGGCGGCGCGTTCGTCGCCGACAGCATGTGCGGGAAGCTGAGGCGCGTAAAGCAGATGTCCTCGTCGTAGATGTAGGTGATCTGCCCCTCCGACAGGTCCGCACGATCCAGCCCCACGTTGACGAGCACGCAGGTGGAGCACGCGAGGCGTTTCGCGGCAGCGATCACATCCGCCGGCACTCCGGCAATCATCGGAATCAGGACAGGCAGCGGAATGGAGGAGACCAATGCACCGTAGCCGATGGATTGACCGTTCGAGAATCGCAGCGCTCGCGCCGCGGGATCGACCGCCACGACCTGGTGCTGAAGGCGAATGTCCGCCAACCCTGGAAATGGCGCGAGGTAGGACAGGAATCCGCCGGCCTTCGGATAGCGGAAATGCGTGATGTAGTGGACTTCCGGGGCCCACGGCGCGAGGGCCCCGCGCAGCAGTTCCTCGAGGCTCGGCCGGTACATCCGCGGCCCGAGCCAGTCGGTGCTCATGTTGCTCGCTGTGGTCAGGTGGTACTTGCGCGTGTATTGCATCGGGAACAGTTCGGCGAACCTGCGCCCGTAGCTCGCAATCAACCACTCCTCGTAATTGGCGATCCGGGGTTCCTGCTGGTCGTGCACCTTCACGAAGTCAGCGATGATCTCGACGATCAGGTCTTTCGGCAGGCCGTTCAAGTGCAGCTGTACCGGGTGGGTGAGGCGCAGGCCCCGCCAGTAATTGTCGAGCTTGACCTGCAGCGCCTCGAATTCCTGGTTGACGAAACGCGCCAGCAACTCCTGGATGCGCGGATCCTTGGTGAAGGAAATGTGCGGCCCCAGGTCGAACAGGAAGCCGCTCGCTTCGTCCCGGAAAGACGCCGTGTGCCCGCCAAAATAGCCGTTCTGGTCGTATACGACAGGGCGCACGCCTGCGGCGTTCAGGCGATGTGCGGCGCCAAAGCCGGCCATTCCCGTGCCGATGACGACGATATTGGACATGGGGTACCAGTAACGCTTCAGCGGGCTGCCGCGACGCGCCGCAAATCCTGCGTGGGGCCGAGACCCGACGCGCCATCCATCGGCCAGCGGCGCATCTGTTCCAGCCACAGTTCGTCGCTCAGGCGCGGGGCCGGCATCTCGACATCGTTGAACGAAATGGCATCGTCCTTGCGTACGGCATGTCGCAGCACGCAACCCTCCGACAGCGCGATCGGCAGTGCGTTCATCTCCCGTGCCGCCGCGTGACTGTCGATCAGGCCGTAGCTCGTGAATCCACCGATGCCGTCGAGACGCTCGCCGGCCCGCAGGTCGCGCTTCGCCACAGTGACCACCTCACAGGAAGGTCCCGCCAGGGGTGCGACGGTCGGATCGGCATGCAGTACCGCACGCGCGATCGTCGAGGGAAGCTGGATATGGGGCAGGTGATAAGGCGTGTAGAAAACGTAGAAGGGCCCGTCGCCGAGCTTGTAGTACGCCAGCTGCGTGCGCTTTAGCGGGTTTTCCTCGTGGACGACGACGAAGCCGCCGGTGTGCGGAGAGGCACCGACGGAGTAATCGACGATGCCACCCCGCAGCATGGGCTCAGGGGGCAGCAATCTGGCCAGTTCGCGAACGTACTGGCAGGCGGGGCCGCACATGCCGCGCTTGGCGACGCTGAAGCCCGTCGCGTTGGCGAGTACGGTCGTCTCCATGGACAACTTGGTCGAGTCGGCGAACGACGTGACCTTGCGCACATCCTGGTCGTGCGTTTTCGCGAATGCCGCCTGCGTGTCGGGGTTGCGGTAGTAGTCGACCATGCCCTTGATGTTGCCCGCGGCGACCGGCCGCAGACCGACCGACTGGCAATAGCGGACCAGCGTCATTGCAACGCCCGGCTCGTCGCCGTCGGTGTGCGTCAGCACGACGCCGGCCTCGTCGGCACGGGCCTTCAGGATCGGGCCGATCAGCGAGTCGAGCTCGGCATTGACCATCACGACAGGCTTGCGGTGCGCAAAGGCGTCGAGCACGACACCTGCACCAAAATCGACGCTGCCGGTCACCTCGACCACGATGTCGATCGCGCCGGATCGGGTGAGTACGGCAGGGTCATCTGTGAGGACGGTCCGGCCGCGCGCGATCGCCGCGTCGGCCTGCGCCGCGGTGTCCACGGTTGCCCAGTCTGCAATCGCCCCTTCACGCAGGGCGCGCTCTGCATGCGCCGGTGTGCGATTGGCGATGCCCGCGAGTCGTATGCCAGGCACGGGTGTGCCGAGCTGCAGCGCAATCGCTCGACCAGTCGCACCTGCTCCCACAACGCCGACCTGGATCGGGCGGCCCGCGGCTTCGCGGACCTGAAGCAGGTGGTATACGGATTGGTTCGCGGGTGGCAATTGGCTGTCGAATGTGCTCATCGTGCTCTCCTGGAGCAGGGCTTCTGCTACGAACCCATCAGCGCCCAACCGCGATCCTGGTCGGAAATCGCGGTGGCCGGCATCGGCCAGTGTATGCCGAACGCCGGATCATCGTGGCGCACACCGGTGGCATGCGCCGGCGAGAATGCAGCGGAGGTCATGTAGTGGAACTCCGTGTCGTCCTCGAGGGACTGGCAGCCGTGCGCGCAACCTTCAGGGATGAACAACATGTGCCCGTTGTCGGCACTCAGCACGGCGCCGTACCAGGCTCGAAAACTGGGTGATCCCCGACGCAGATCGAGGACGACATCGAACATGGAACCGCGGGTGCAGCGCACGAGCTTTGCCTCCAGGGCGGGATATGTTTGATAGTGCATGCCCCGGATCGTTCCCCGCAGGCGACTGAAACCCATGTTCGCCTGAAGGGGTGTGAAGTCGATCTCATTCTGCGCGAATTCGTGCGCGCACCACGCGCGCATGAATCGACCCCGGAAATCCTGGTGCGGGGTCGGCTCGATGAGCCTGGCGTCCTCGACGCAGCAAGCCGTGAACTTCATCCGCGACCCTGCATGCGTGATCTCGGCATCAGGCGACCGGACCGTGGAGGATCCATGCTACATATTCGCGTGCTCATGACCACGCTGCGATTATAGGTCCTGCGCGAAGGCGTGCATCGTTGGCTGACACGGGCTACGATCGACGACGGCACCGGCGCTGGTAGAGGTACGACACCCGCGACGCAGTTCGGCGGTCGTACCCTCAGGGGGTTGGTGTCATCGGGGGCACGTACTGACGACATGCAGGTACTGGTCCACTCGAGCACGGCACGGCACGGCACGGCGAGGTGGAGACCCATGGCATTCGTGATTGGAGCCTACGCACGTTCGGCCGCCACGCCGCTGCAGCCGCAGGAACTGGCCACACTGCGCAGGGCATTGCGGATCGGCCCGATGGACACCGCGGGGTTCACGGGTACCTCGCGCCTTCAGTTCGCATGGGTCGACCTCGATGGGTCCGTCGGTGCGCCGCAGGAATGTGCCGATGGATCGCTGTCCCTGGTGTGGGGGGCGCTTTACGGCGGCGGGCGCGAGGGTATCGCTTGCCAGGGTCTGCTTCAGAGGGAGTCTCGCAGCGAGCGGCCGGCGCTCGCAGACATCAGCGGCGAATTCGGTTTCGCATTCCACGATGTCGAGACGGATTCACTGCAACTCGTCACCGACAAGTTGGGCATCCGTCCGCTGTTCGTGCACTGTACGGCAGATCGCGTCTGGTTTTCGAGTTCACTGCGCGCGATGGAGCGGCTTCCTTGCGTGCCGAGGGTCATGGACTTTCGCGCGGCGACCGAGATGGCGTTTTTCGGCGCGCCGCTCAGCGACCGAACGCCCTATCTCGATGTCCGGGTCCTGCGCGCCGGCGAACGCCTGCGTGTGGATGCCCGGCGTGTCCGTTCGGATTACTACTGGCGCTGGAATGTCCTTCCTGAATGGCGGGGTGATCGAGCCGGTAGTCTCGTTGAGCTCGCGGCGCGTTTTCGCACGTCGGTGGGGCGACGTCGCGGCGGCGACGCACGCGTGCTTTGTCTGCTGAGCGGCGGTCTCGACTCGCGAATGATCGCGTGCGCACTTCGAGAGCAGGGCACGGAGGTCATTGCCTGCAATTTCTCGCCGCCCGGCACGCAGGACGAGGTATACAGTCGGGAAGTCGCGCACGCGCTTTGCTGTGAGTATTCGTGGCTGCCACTGGAGCAGGGGCACAAGCCGAATTTCTATGTGCAGCTGAGCGAGGCCTGCCGCGCAGGAGCCATCGATGGCGGCGGACCGGTCGATCGACCGCACTGGGTCTTCATCGGGATGGGTGGTGGAGCGGCCGTCGCGCCCATTCTGCACGACGAGGAAATCTTCGGTCATTTTCGAGCGGGACGGATCCAGCAGGGGCTGGAGCGCTTTGCTTGGCGCCGGGGATGGCGGTTGGTCGAGCACCTGTATCGGCCAGACGTCCTGGGACGGATGCGTGACGTGATCATCGAGGGCGTGCGTGAGCACTTCCGGGAGTTCCCTTGCGACGACGCGGCACGCGGCTTTCATCTCTTCGAGATGTTGAATGACCAGCGTCGCCATCTGCACGCCCACTGGGACGATGCCGTCGTCCATGGAATGCAGTTTCACGTGCCATATCTCGATTCGCAGTTCCTGGAGCATCTGCTGTCTATCCCCATCGACTGGACCCTACACCACGATCTGTACCACAGCTGGATGGAGCACTTCGACCCCGCGGCACGCAGCGTACCCTGGCAGGTGTATCCCGGGCACAGACCGTGTCCGGTGCCGTCCACTCGCAAGTTTCCGACGCAATGGGAAGAGTCGGCCGGATATGTGCTCTCTAATCGGGCGGCTCTGACCGCATTGCTGGACCAGATCCTGGGGACCCGCCCGTTTCCGGCGCTGCTCAATCGCAACTACCTGCGTCTGGTGCGAGTACGTCGGGCGTTTGGTGGCGACTACGGCTACGCCATCGGGCCGGCGCGCACCTTGCGGGACGTCTGGGTGCAGTGCGAAGGTCGTGGTGAATGGCGCTAAGATGGCACGGCGATGCGGGCCGTGCCGTCCCTGAGAGGATTTTCATGAAGGTCGTACTGTTCTGTGGTGGCCTCGGGACGCGCTTGCGCGAGCATTCCGACACAATCCCCAAGGCACTCGCTCCGATCGGCTATCGTCCCATCCTCTGGCATCTGATGCGCTACTACGCGCACTATGGTCATACCCAGTTCATTCTCTGCCTCGGCTACCGGGGTGATCTCATCCGGGAATACTTCCTCAACTATGACTCGGCAATGTCCGTTGACTTCACGTTGCGCACCCATGGACGCGATGTCACCCTTCACGAGCGGGAAATCGACGATTGGCAGATCACGTTCGTTGACACTGGATTACACAGCAACATCGGCCAGCGGCTGCTGCGTGTTCGCAAGTACATAGGCGATGACGCCGTGTTCCTCGCCAACTATGCGGATGGTCTCTCCGATCTGCCGCTCGATGACCACGTTGGCCGCTTTCTCACCCAGCCTGATCTCACCGGCACCTTTGCCGCCGTGCCGAGTGCGCAGAGTTTTCACGTGGTGAATACCGATGATCGCGGCATCGTGACCCGACTGGGGGCGATGCCCGACCAGCGCCTGCTGATCAATGGCGGATTCTTCGTGTTTCGCAATTCCATCTTCGACTGCATCAACGAAGGCGAGGAACTGGTCGAGGAACCGTTCGCACGCCTGATTGCAGCGCGCAAGCTGGGTGCGTACACGTGGGATGGCTTCTGGCGGTGCATGGACACGTTCAAGGACAAGATCAGCTTCGACCGGATGGAGGCTCGCGGCGAGTGCCCGTGGATGATCTGGCAACGCCACCCGGCCAATGGGCCTGCCGGACGGGCGTAGGGGCGCGGATGCTCGAACTGGTCGGCAACCTGCCGAGATCATCCAGGGCCAGAATCCTGTGCATAGGCGCGCATTGCGATGACATCGAGATCGGCTGTGCGGGCACGTTGCTGGCGTTGTTGCGGCGGCGACCTGCATCGCGGGTCGATTGGGTCATCCTGAGCGGCACAACGCGCCGACGTCAGGAAGCAGGTGAGTCGATGCGCCGCTTGCTCGGGACGCGCCAACGCGGAGTGCTCGAGACAGGTGACTTTCCGGACGGCTCGTTTCCTGCCCACTACGGTGCAATCAAGGCGTTCTTCGAGGCGCTGAAGGGCCGCCCGTCGCCCGATCTCGTCTTTTGCCACGAGCGCGCCGACCGCCACCAGGATCACCGAATCGTGAACGAGATGGTCTGGAACACGTTCCGCGACCAGCTGGTACTCGAGTATGAGGTCCCAAAGTGGGACGGCAACCTGTTCGAGCCCAACATCTATGTCCCGATCTCGCGTGCCCAGCTGGACCGGAAAGTGAGGCATCTGCTGGCAGCCTACGCGAGCCAGCGAAGCCGCGACTGGTTTACCGCGGAAACATTCACGGGACTGGCGCGCATGCGGGGCATCGAGTGCCGTGCGCCCAGTGGGTTCGCCGAGGCATTTCACGTAAGAAAGGCAAGGCTGGCCGCTCTCTAGCCTCCACGTGGCATCCCGCTTTCGCCACGATGCGGAAAACATTATCTTCCTCTCTGTCACGGGGGCGGACAGGTCCGAGAATAAGTCATGAAGGGAATCGTTCTGGCGGGTGGCCTTGGCATGCGCCTCAATCCACTGACCGAGATCACGAACAAGCATTTGTTGCCGGTCGGCCGGGAGCCGATGATCTGGCACCCGGTGCGACAACTGGTCGGTGCGCGTGTCACCGACATCATGGTGATCACGTCCACCCATCACATGGGATCGATCATCAACTCCCTCGGCTCGGGTCGACGATTCGGCTGTGAGTTCACCTACCGGGTCCAGGAAGAGGCCGGAGGCATTGCCCATGCCCTGCGGCTCGCGCGCGGCTTTGCGGCGGGCGAGGCGAGCATCGTGATGCTCGGAGACAATATCTTCGAACACTCGATCGCGCCGTTCGTCGACGCGTTTCGCGTGCAGGAACGCGGTGCGCGGGTGATGCTCAAGGAAGTGGGCGACCCGGAACGCTTCGGCGTCGCGGCGCTCGACGAGAAGCTGATCCTCGAGATCGAGGAAAAGCCGAAGGCACCCAAGAGCAATCACGCGGTGGTCGGCTGTTACGCCTACGACGAGCGGGTATTCGACATCATCGACGACATCGAACCGTCGGCGCGTGGTGAGCTCGAGATCACTGCCGTCAACAACCGCTATATTGCGCGCGGTGAGCTGCAATACAGCTTTGTGAGCGGGCGCTGGACCGATGCCGGCACGTTCGAATCACTGCAGCAGGCGAACGAGCTCCTGCTGTCGAACGGCAACGCGATACTCGCATGAGTACCTGGCTCGTCACGGGGGCCGCCGGATTCATCGGCGCAAACTTTGTGCGCCTCGCGTCCGCGAGCGTCGAGGCGCGACTCGTCGTGCTCGATGCATTGACCTATGCAGGCAATCTCGAAAACATCGCGGACCTCGTGGAGGCCGGCAAGATCGAGTTTCACCGCGGCGACATCTGCGATATCGATCTGGTCAATGAGCTGTTCGGTCGCCATCGCTTCGATCGCGTCGTGCACTTTGCCGCCGAGAGCCATGTCGACCGTTCGATTCTCGGTGCCGAGCCGTTCATCCGTACCAACATCCAGGGGACCGCGGTGTTGCTCGCGGCCGCACGCGCGAGCTGGCAGGACCGGCAGGGCAAGCCCCTGTTCCTGCATGTATCGACCGACGAGGTCTTCGGGTCGCTCGAGCCCGACGATCCGCCGTTCACGGAGAACAGTCCGTATCGGCCGAACAGCCCGTACTCCGCCTCCAAGGCGGCAGCCGATCA
>WBZY01000671.1_pt1 | contig 23868 bp, 21 predicted proteins | sample 5204191 | NCBI WGS metagenome assembly WBZY01 (sample SAMN12344363, study PRJNA552823) | activated sludge metagenome | biome: Activated sludge suspended growth; feature: Anammox Sidestream; material: Wastewater; isolation source: activated sludge from anammox sidestream of wastewater treatment...
GACGCCCTTCAGCGCGGCCGAGCTGACGGACCTGATCGTCTACCCGACCTCACTCCTCTACCGAGAGACGCTGGGCACGTTCCCGGCCGGCCGCCGCAACGTCGAGGTCGAGTGTGAGCACGGCCTGCAGCCGGTCCCCGCCGAGATCCGGCTGGCGGCGCTGCGCCTGCTCCGCGACCAGCTCGTGAAGAGCCCGCTCGACGACCGCGCTACCAGCCAGGCCGGCGAGTTCGGGACGTTCAGCCTCGCCACCGCCGGCCGCAACGGCTCCTACTTCGGGCTTCCCCTCGTCGATGAAGTCCTCAACCGTTACCGCGCCGAGCGACTCCCGGTGGTGGCCTGAGATGACGAGCACGAGCTCGGTCCACGCCTTCAAGAACGCCCTCGTGGACGGCCTCCTCGCCCGCCCCGGGCTCGCCGGCGTCCAGGTCGCGAGCGCGCCCCTGACCTCGAAGGACGCCGCCCGGGAGTCGATCCAGCTGGGCGACGTGGACGGGGAGCAGGAATGGTCGGCGCTCGGGAAGCTGGCCCGCGAGGAGCGCTACACGGTCGACGTCATGGTCTGGGTCCTGCGCCCGGGCAGCGGCGAGGCGGTCTACCGCGAGGTCCGCGCCCGCGCCTTCGCCCTCTTCGCCGAGGTCGAGGCGTTCCTGCGGTCCGACCCCGCCGTCGGCAACGTCGCCCGGGTGAGCGCCATCCGCCGGCCGGAGGTGACCGAAGGCGCCAACCCGGAGGGCCGCGTCTGCCGGGTCGACTTCCAGGTCGCCGTCGAGAAGCGGCTGCCGAGCTGAGGAGGAAGCCATGCAGGTGCGTTACGTCGGGCTGTTCGACGAGGTCATCGTCCCGGAGGTCTCGGCCTTCGAGACGGTGAAGCGCGGCGAGCCCGTGGATGTGGAGGACACGGTTGCGGAGCGGCTGCTCGCCCAGCGCGGCAACTGGGAAGCCGTCCCGGCGCCAAAGCCGGCGAAAGGGAAGGAGTAGGCCATGGTGATCGCATCGGGCCTCGGCGCCCAGCTTGGTATCGGCGAGGAGTCGACCTACGGCACGCCCGTGGCCGTGACGCGCTTCCTGGAGTTCAACAGCGAGGGCCTCGACGCCGACATCGGCGTGATCGAAAGCCGCGGGCTCGGCACCGGCCGCTTCCCGCGCGCCGACCGGGAGAAGCGCTACATCAAGTCCGCCGGCGGACAGGTCGAGTTCGACGTGCAGACGAAGGGCTTCGGCGTGCTCTTCAAGCACTGCCTGGGCAGTTACACCAACACGCTCGTCGCGGGCTCGGAGCGCAGCGCCCTGATCACGCCAGACGCCAACGCGCTCAAGGGCCTCTCGCTCACCCTCCAGGTCGGCAAGCCGGACATCAGCGGCGTGGCGCGGCCTTTCACCTACGAGGGCGGGAAGGTCGTCGGCTGGCAGCTGAAGTGCGCGCTCGACGAGGCGCTCAAGCTCGCTACGACCTTCGACTTCGAGACCGTGCAGACCAGCACCGCCCTTGCCGTCGCCAGCTATCCGGCCGCCTCCGAGGTCTTCGTCTTCACCGAGGGAGCGCTCGCCGTTGGCGGCGTCACGACCTTCGTGAAGTCCGCGAGCGTGAAGGGCACCAACGCTCTCGCCACCGAGCGACGCGGGCTCGGAAACTTGAAGCGCGAGCCGCTCGCTAACGGCGAAGCGGTGATCGACGGCGAGCTGGAGTGCGAGTTCGAGGACCTCGGCGCCTACGCCGACTGGGTGGCTGGCACCCAGGCCCAGCTTGTCCTCGCCTTCGTCAGCCCGACCGTCATCGCCGGCGGCCCATTCAAGCTCACCGTCACGATCCCCAAGGTCGCCTACCGCGGGTCCACTCCCAAGGTGGGCGGGCCGGACATCGTGATGCAGGCGCGCCCGTTCAAGGCCCTGGCCGACGGCGTGAACCCGGTCATCACGGTCGAGCAGCGCACGACGGACACGGCGGCCTAGCGATGGTGACGAAGGACCGGATGCTGGCGGCCGAGGTGCGCGGGCTGGAGGAGCTGCAGCGCGACCTGCGCGCGGCCGACCCTGAGCTGGCGCGCCGGCTCCAGCAGGTGAACAAGCGGCTGGTCGAGGGCGTGGCCGCCGAGGCCCGTTCCCAGGCTAGCCCATCCGTTTCGACGCGCTCGAAGGGCTCAATTCGTCCGCAGGCCTCCGGCCGCGAGGCGCGCGTGACCGCCGGCGGCGCCCGGATCCCCGAGTTCTACGGGCAGGAGTTCGGGGGCGGCTCGCGGCGGCGCACGCGCCAGTTCCCGCCCCACCGTGGCCGCGAGGGGTACTTCCTCTGGCCCACCGTCAGGCGCCGGCTCAGGACCGCGTCCGACGAGTGGGCGGCGATCTTCGACGACATCTTCGGGCCGCAGGCCCGGATGGGAGGCAGCTGATGGCGTTCGTCTTCGACATCAACGAGCTGGACCTGGGCGAGCTGGAGGACTTCGCCGAGGCGACCGGCATCGACCCGATGCAGCTCCAGGACGGCTGGCAGCCGACGCTCAAGGCGGTCCGCGCCTTCGTCTGGCTCGTGAAGCGGCGTGATGACCCGGCGCTGACCCTGGAGGACGCCCGCCGGGTGAAGGTGAGTGAGCTCGCCAGCCTGGTCCCCACCATGGCCGGCGCCGGCGGTGGCTCGGAGCCCTCCCCGAGTTCTGCCACGTCTTCGGCCTGACGCCGGCCGAGTTCTGGGCGCTGCACCTCGACGAGTTCCTCGTCATGCGGCGCTACCTGGAGGAGTACGCGAAAGCACTGAAGAAGGGCCATGGCTGAACGGAAGCTGGAGATCGTCTTTCTGGGAAACGCGAAGCCGGCGCAGGACGCCATGCAGCAGCTTGCCCAGAGTGGTGAGGGCCTCCAGGCGAAGATCGGCGGGCTCGAAGGCACCTTCTCCAAGGTCGCCACCGTCGCCGGCGGCTTCCTCCTCGGGAACGCGATCACCAAGGGGCCGAGCGCCCTCATGGGCCTGAGCGATACCGCCCGCGATTTGGAGCTTCAGATGAAGAAGGCATCCGTCGTCTTCGGCGACCAGCTCCCGGTCGTGCAGCAATGGGCGGCTGGGAACGCCTCCGCCATGGGCCTGACGAAGAGCCAGGCCGTCAACCTCGCCGCCGGCCTCCAGGACCTGCTCGTGCCGATGGGCATGAACCGCGACGAGGCGGCTGCGCTGAGCACGAAGACCATCGGCCTCGCCGGCGCCCTCGCGGAGTGGTCGGGCGGCTCGAAGTCGGCGGCCGAGGTCGCGGACATCCTCACCAAGGCCTACCTGGGCGAGACCGACGGGCTCAAGGCGCTCGGCATCTCGATCAGCGCCGCTGAGGTCGAGCAGCGGCTCTTGGAGAAGGGCCAGAAGGACCTGACCGGGACCGCCCGCCAGCAGGCCGAGGCGCTCGCCATCCAGGAGATGATCTTCGAGAAGAGCACGGATGCGCAGAAGGCGTTCGCCGAGGGAGCGGGCTCGGCGGCCCGAAAGCAGGCGGAGATGAAGGCGCGCATCCAGGAAGCAAAGGAGGCGCTCGCCCGCGGGCTTGCCCCGGCGTTCGTCGCCGTCGCCACCGGCCTGGCGACGCTGGCGATCCCCGCCCTCACCGCCTTCGCCGAGCACGTTGGGCCGGTGCTGGGCTCGGCCATCGAGGCGTCGAAACCGATCCTCGAAGGGCTGGGGACGGCCGTCGGCGTCGTCGCCGGCTGGCTGCGGGACAGCCTCGTCCCGGCCGTCCGTGACTTCGTCGCGACCGACATCGTCCCCAAGCTCCACGCAGCGAAAGAGATCTTCGACGCGATCGCGCCGGCTGTCGCCGACCTGGCGGTCGCGGTGGGCGAGAGGCTGAAGCCGCCGCTCATGGCGGTGCTGGAGTTCGTGGGAGCCCACAAGGAGATCCTCGCGGGCGTGGCCGTGGTCATCGGCGGCGCCCTGGTCGCGGCCTTCGTCTCCTGGGCGGTCTCGGCCACGGCGGCCGCGGTCGCGACTGTCGCGGCCATCGCCCCGGTGGTCGCCATCGGCCTGGCGCTCTCGCTCCTCGCCGCCGGGATCATCTGGCTGGTCAAGAACTGGGACGACCTGGAGAAGAAGTACCCGGCCCTGAAGACGGCGACGGACGCCGTGAAAGCCGCCTTCGAGGCGTTCGCCGGCTGGATCACGGGCACCTTCGTCCCCGCCGTAGTGGCCATCGCCACCGCGATCACCGGGGCGGTCACGACGGCCGTCGGCTTCGTGCGCGACCACTGGCACGAGATCGAGGACGTGATCCGCCCGGCCGTCGAGGCCGTGAGGCTGATCGTGCAGGCCGCCTGGGACCAGATGCGCCTTCAGATCGAGATGGTCCTCGGCGTCATCAAGGGTGTGGTCGACGTCTTCATGGGCGTCTTCACGGGCGACTGGGACCGCGCCTGGCAGGGGGTGAAGGGCATCTTCGGCGCCGTCTGGAACGGTCTCGAAGGAACCGCCCGCAACGCCATCGCCCTCCTCGCCGGCCTGGTCCCCCTGATGCTCGACGCGGCGCTCGGCCTCGGCTCAGCGCTCAAGGACGGCATCGTCTCCGGGATCAAGGGCATCGCCGAGAACGTGGGGGACATCGCCCAGGCGCTCATCGACGCCTTCCGCGAGGCGGTGAACCGCGCCCTCCGCTGGCTCCACGACAACGTCCGGATCGAGGTGCCGGGCTTCGACCCGCCCGGCCCGGGAAGCATCCCCGGCTTCTCCTGGGGCTTCCCCCTGATCCAGCTCGCTCGCGGCGTGCGCGACTTCCGCGGCGGCCTCGCCCTCGTCGGCGAGGAAGGGCCGGAGCTGGTCCACCTCCCGCGCGGCGCCGACGTCCTGCCGGCTAGCGAGACGCGACAAGTTCTGTCGCGGATGCCGAGTCGGACGGGCGTGACCGTGACGACCGGCGACGTGGTTATCCACGCCCGCGATCCCGACCAGGGGCGCCAGTCACTTAACGACTTCGCCTATGGGCTGGCGGCGGCTCTGCGCGCGCGAGGTGTGGCATGACTCTCGCCTCGCTGCGCTACCTGGAGAAGTTCGAGTCGGTCGATGGGCTCACCAGCTACGCCTTCCCCGTGGACGACTACGAGTACGAACCGGCCCAGGCCTTCCGCCGTTCGGAGGCGCCCGTCGTCGGCGCCGACTACGCCGTCGACTTCCTGGGCGCCGCCCCCTGGCCGAAGGCTGTCGGCGAGGAGGCGGTCCGTTTCACTGTCTGGGGCGCCAGCGCCGCCGACGCGGACAGCCAGTTCGATTCGTGCGTGACGATCCTGCGGCGGATCGGCCTCGGCAAGCTCTACCAGGCCGACGCCGCGACCACGCGACGCTGGTGCTGGGCGAAGCTCCTCGCCCGCCCTTCTTACCAGGTGGATGTGAACGGTTACTTCAACGTCCCCGTCACCCTCCGCTTCGCGCGCTACTCGGACTGGTACGCGGCCGCGCCTACAGCCGGCTCGGTCACCATCACGACCTCGCCCTACCCGTTCACCATCACCAACCCGGGCAACGCCCCGGCCCGCTTCGTCGTCTTCCGCTTCCGCGCCAACAACGCGGCCGGCTTCACCAACCCCTCGCTCACCAATCTCACGAACGGCTACAGCCTCGCCTCCGGCCGGGACGCCGTCAGCGTCGACTCGGAGCTGAAGGTGGACACGGAGCGGATGCAGGTCCTCTGGAGCGACACGAACGGCGCTGTCTACGCCGACGACTATGCCCTCGTCTCACTCGGCCCGACGCAGGTCGGCTTCATGCAACTGGAGCCCGGCCCCAACGCCATGCAGTACGCCGACGGCGCAACGCCCAATCTCGACCTGGAGTGGAGTTTCTATGCCCCGTACCACTGACCTCTTCGCCTCCGGTGTCCATCAGCGCACGGAGATCGCCAAGTTCGACCACGACTGCCCGGACGGCCACGGACCCGGCTGCCGGCCCTTCGAGGTCAGGGTCGAAGAGGGCTGGTTCGACCTCCAGGGCCGGCCCATCGACGACCCCGAGCAGATCGCGTTTCTCGAGGAGCGCCGACAGAAAGGAGAGCGCTAGATGGCCACGGTGCGCAGCACACGAACGACGGTCTTCGAAACCGAGGTCGACGACGGCGACGGCTTCCACCCAGAGGTCGCCTTGGGGATCGCCAAGGGGCTCGACGTCTGGAAGCGCGTCGCCGACGAGGTGACGTACGAGGTACGCGAGGGCGAGCAGGTCTACCAGCTCGCCGGCCGCGCGCCCAGGGAGGATGACCGAGATGCCGCTCGTTGACCTTGCCCGCGACATGATCGCGGATGCCATCCTTGGCGGTTCGACCTACACGAAGTTCAACAGCGCCAACGCCCACATCGGCGTGGGCGACTCGTCCACGGCCTTCGTCAGCACACAAACCGACCTCCAGGCGCCGACGAACAGGCTGCGCAAGCCGATGGACGCGACCTATCCGCAGCGGAGCGGGAACGTCATCACCTGGCGCGCGACCTATGGCACGGCCGAGGCGAACTTCGCCTGGAACGAGCGCGGCATCTTCAACGCCCTCTCCGGCGGCCAGATGCTCAGCCGCAAGGTCGTCTCCCTCGGGACGAAGACTTCAACGGCAAGTTGGCAGCTGACCTGCACGGACACGGTGGTGCTCGTCTAAACCCCATGGCGATCGCCTTCCGCTCCTCTGCGACGGGACAGTCCAGCGGGAACACGAACCTCGTCGTGAGCGTTCCCGCCGGGGTACAGGACGGCGACTTCCTCGTCCTCTTCGTCTCGGCAGACACGGCCGGCGCCGTCATCACCCTGCCGGCAGGCTGGACGGAGCTCCCAAGCTCTCCGCTCAACCTGGGTGTCCAGGCAGCCTGCGCCTACCGGATCGCCGCGTCCGAGCCGGCCAGCTACACGGTCACGTTCTCTGGCTCGTCCGCGGGAACCGGCGCCGTCATCGCGGCCTACTTCGATACCGTCTCGCTCGGGCTGGACACGAGCGGCGGCAACACCTTCGCGGCCTCCACCACGCACACGCTTACCGGGATCAGCGCCGCGATCGCCAACGAGATGCTCGTCTGCTGCTTCGCGAGCGACGCCGGCACGACCTACACGGCGCCATCGGGGATGACCGAGCGGAACGACTTCCAACCCTCAACCAGCCTCACGATGATGCTCTGCGACGTCCTCCAGGCCTCCGCCGGCGCGTCAGGGAACAAGTCCGCGACGGCGGTGACGTCGGACGACGGAGCGGGCTTCATCCTCTTCATCCGCTCGACGCTCTCGCTCCTGAGCGACTCCCAGAACCTCGGGACAAAGGTGAACGAGGCCGAAGCCCTCAAGCTCCTCGTGGCGGACACGGAAGCCGGAGCGGTCAACGCTTCCGAGGGCGAGACTCTCCAGGTGAGCGAGTCCAAGGCCGACGCGGAGAGCGTCGCGACCAACGTGAGCGAGGCCGAAGACCTCTTTGCCAGCGAAGCGAAAGCCGACGGCGAGAGCCTCGCCGCCAATCTGAGCGAAGCCGAGTCGAGCACGTCGATTGCGGACGACGCCGACAGCGCCGGCGTCCGGGCAACAGAGGCCGAGGCCGTGGAGGCGGCGACGGCTGAGGCGGACACCCTCGGGGCGGGCGTCGGGGAGGCGGAAGCGGTGCAGGCCATCGGCGACTTCCCGCCGGCGCGCCTGCGGATCGACGTGTACGACCCGGCCGGGAACAAGCTCAACGCCGGGCCGATTACCTCGGTCCTCGGCGCCTCCTACCGGATGGAGCTCGACCGCATCGGCAGCTTCGCCTTCCAGATGCCCGCCGGCGACGAGAAAGCGGACCTGGTAGCGCAGGGGAACGAGGTCCGCATCTTCCGCGAGGGAGAGGGGCTCGTCTTCCGCGGCCTGGTCGACCGTGCGGAGTGGGTCATCGCCGCCGACGGCAGCCTCATTCTCTCCGCCTCGGGGAGCAGCATCGCCCGCCGGCTCGCCTGGGAGAACACACTTCTCGGCCGCACCTTCGACGGGGCTTCGCTCGCCACCGCAGTGACGACCCTCCTGGCCGGCACGGGCTGGAGCGCCGGGAGCCTCGACGCTCCGTCCACGACGCTCCTGGCCCGCTTCGACGGCCTCCCGCTCTGGGCGGCGCTCACGAAGGTGGCGGAGATCTTCGGACTGCACGTCCGCGAGGACCCCTGGAACAAGCAGGTCGACGTCAGCGCCTTTGGCTCTGTCGGCGGCCTTGTCCTCCAGAACGTGGAGGCCGCGAGCCCGGCCCTGCGCGAGAACCGTCTGCTCGCGGCGATCGCGAAACTGGAGGTCCTGGAGGAGTCCGCGGACGTCTCGAATAGCGTCATCCCGCTCGGCGCCGGCGAGGGCGTGAACAAGCTCGACCTGCGGTACGCGACCCGCAGCTCGCCCTACGCCGTCCAGAGCGCGGTCGGCCCGGACGGGCGGACGTACTGGTACCTCGAAGACGCGGCCAGCGTGGCCGCCTACGGGCGCCGGACGCGGGCCTTGAGCGTCAAGGACGCCCTGCCCCTCGCTAATAGCGCAGCCGGCTTCACGGCGGCCGCGAACGCCCTCTACGACGTGGCAGCCTCCTGGCTCGCCCGGCACAAGGACCCGCTCACGGCCTACGAGGTCGAGGCCGTCGGCCTGCGCCACCTCGACGCCGCCGGCGTACCCGTGTTTCAGGTCGGCGACCGCCTGCGCCTCGTCTACCGCGGCCTCGCCCAGCGGAGCGACGGGACGGCGGACGTCTGGAAGTCCGTGGACGCGAACCTCTGGCTGCTGGGTCTCCAGCGGACCTTCAGGGACGACGGCAGCGACGCCTGGACGCTCACGGTCTCGACCGTCGACCGCCACGAGGAGGACGAGACCGCGCGGCTCGCTCAGGTCTTCGAGGGGGTGCACGCCCTCCAGGTCTCGCTCCGCCCCTACACCTACCGCGAGATCCACGGCCCAGAGCGGCGGAGCGTCGACCCGACGCACAGCGTCACCTTCGTCGTCGACTACGACGCCAACGTCTCCTACCTCCACCAGGCGCTCCTCAGCGTCGCCGTGAAGCCCGTGCGCACGAACGCGACCGGGGCGTCAAACGGTGGTGGCAGCGTCGCGACCTCGGGCGGCGGCTCCTCCCACAGCCATACCGTCAGCGGACAGTCCGCGAGCGCCGGCGGCGGCCAGACCTCCAGCGCGGAGGCCACCCACACCCACTCCGTCACAGGCCAGTCAGCAAGCGCGGCCGGCACGCACCGGCACCTGATGTTCGCGGCCGTCGGCAACGGCCCAGCCGCGACCTCCTCGGTCCCGGACGTCGCCTCTACCCAGGCGGAGTCGGCAAGCCACTACCACAACGGAACCGGCTCGGGCTTCCCCAACGTCGGAAGCCACACGCACTCCCTCAACAACCACCGCCACATCGTCATCAACTACCAGGTGGCCGGCTACAACTCGACCGGGACCGCCTTCGTCTACTTCTGGATGATCCTGCCCGACGGCCAGTCCTTCAACAACGTCCACACCTATGAGGCGGCCGCCAACCACACCCATACGGTCACAGGCACGACGAGCTCGTCGGGCACGCCGCACTCGCATACCGTCGCCGACCACACCCACAGCGTGACGGGCACGACCTCGTCGGCGGAGACGTCCCACACCCACTCGGTCACCCTCCCGAGCCACAGCCATAGCCTCGTCTTCGGCATCTACGAGGGCGCCGCACCGACCGCCAACGCGAACGTCACCGTGACCATCAACGGGACCGACCGCACGGCCGCCCTGGGCGGCCCGTTCGACACGGACTTCCTTGCCAAGGACATCACCCAGTACCTGCAGGACGCCCAGGGCCATCCTCGGCGCCAGCGCAACACGGTCGTCTTCACTGCCGGCGAGCTCCTCGACCTGGAGATCGTCTGCAAGTCGCTCGTCACCGCCACGAGCCTCGTACCCGTCTAAGGAGGAGCCATGCCCGCAGAGCTGTCGTTCACCATCACCAAGATCGAGCCGGACGCCGGCGACCTGCACCTCGTCGTCGAGTGGGCTACGCGTGACCCCGGCGGGGAACGGACGACGCTGCTCGTGGACACGCTCGCCGTCCCTCTCACCGCCACTCGGGCCGAGATCGAAGCCGCTGTCCGGCAGCGAGCGCGCTCCTACGTCCGCCCGCGCTTCATCGACGCCAAGCCGGACCTGCCCCCAGAGCACCTTGCGCTTGTCGGCCGGGAGCGGTTGGTTTCGGAGTTGGAGGTGCTGCCATGAGGACGTTCACGGTGCGCGTCGATGGCGATGAGGTCGAGGACCGGGCGCTGCTCGTGCTCGGCGCCAGGGCGGACGGCCAGCTCCTCGTCTCGGACCCCGGCCAGGACGCGCGCCTGCGCTGGGTGCCGGCCGAGGCCTGCCGCCTCAGCGCCCTTCACCTCGACCAGGACCAGCGCGAGTGGTGGCGCGGCTTCGCCGGGCCTCCCGAGCACAGCCACTGAGGAGGCACACGATGGAGATCTTCCTTCAAGCAGCGAGTGACGGGGGAGAGTTCGGGCAGCTCATCGACCTCGGCGTCGCCGGCGTGGTGATCGTGGCGATGTTTGTGGCGATCCGGCTGATGTGGAGCCGGCTCGAAGCCGTCACGGACCGCTTCCTGGAGCACCTGGAGGAGAAGGACCGGGACACGGCCTCCGCCCTCCTCTCCGTCGCGGACAACCTCCAGCGCCTGGAAGGCTCGATGGCCGAGCACGAGCGCCGCGCGGAGGAGCGCCACATGCGCGCTCTGAATGGCCTCAAGGACCGGGCATGAGCGAGCCGAACTGCGTCGACATGTCGCGCTGGGGCGGCGAGCTCACCGCTGAGGAGGCAGCCTGCATGAAGTCCGCCGGCATCGCGACCGTCATCGTCGCGAGCGGTCCGGGCGGCTACGGGTTGATGGCGCGGCAGCAGGCAGAGGCAGCGCTCACAGCCGGCCTGCGCCTGGAGGCGTACACGTTCCTGGAGTTCGAGTCGGACCCGGCTTGGTGGGTGCGCGAGGCGCTTGCTCGGCTCGACGGCCTCCCGGTCGCCCGCTGGTGGCTCGACGTCGAGGACACCGAGCACGGCCGCGACTGGACACCGGAGCAGCGCATCGGCTACGTGCAGCGGACGCTTGATGCGTTCGCAGGAGCCGGCGTCTTCGCCCACATCTACAGCGGCGGGTGGTTCTGGCGGCCGTACATGGGCAACGGCGACGCCTTCGCCCGCCAGGGCCGGAAGCTCTGGAACAGCTGGTACGACGGCGACGCGGACGTCGACGGTCTTCCCTACGGCGGCTGGACGGCGGCCGACGTCGCCATCGAGCAGTTCGAGGGGACGTCACTGGTCTGCGGCCAGTCGGTCGACAAGAACTGGCTCTACTTCACCGAGGAGGGGGAGGACATGGAACTGCGTTCACGGGTGGAACGTCTTGAACGGCTCATCGGCGGCAACGGAGTCGACGATGAGGAGGGCAAGCGGCTGACCGGTGAAGAGGCGCTCGCCTGGATGGACGGGAGGGGGTTCAGTCTGCTGCTCGGTCTCGCGCACGTTCAGGCTGCCCCAGTGGCGGCTGGTCACGAGCATACGGCCACTCTCGACGTGAGGCTGTCCTGAGGCGAACCCGCTTACGTCCTCGCTAAAGCACCAGGTGGTCGAAGCGCTGCCGGATCAGGTCGAACTGCTCCGCGGTGCGGCCTTCTTTCGCGGCGTCCACAAGCTGCCGAAGATCGTCGTCATCCAGGGCCACGACATATCCGCGGTGGTCTCTCGCAGTATCCCGACAGCGATCGGCGAAGAGCGCCCGATCGCCAAGGCGCCGACAAATCAACATTCCGAACTGCCCGCGCTGCGGTGAGAACCGGCCCGCGAGCTGATCCAACTCCGGGTTTTGCGGGTCGGCGGAGTAGTTCTTGCATTCCACGAATACGTATGCCGCGGGGTAATGAGCGGCAACCCAAGCGAAGAACCCGTCCGTCGCTGTGTTAACGAAGCTGATGTCGATGCGCTTACGGCCATCATGGATGGGCAGCTCCCGCGTGGGCATTGTCAGTGCGGGGTAAAGCAGCGCGGTGAGGAGCTTCTCAACAGCCCTGTGGTATGCATCGGCCCCAGTTCGTCCTGGCTGAACTTCCAGAACGGATTTCAAGAGGTCATCCCAATCAGGTACGGGGGCGCCGGTTGCAACAGAGAAATCGGTGTGACCCATCGGAGGAGCTGGCGCTTGACGCTTGTATCCGCGGTAACGATCGAGCAGCTCTGGCTTTCTTCTAGTCAGCTCGGTAACAACATGTTTTCCGCGTCCGTACTTCTCCATTAGATCCTTGTTGGTCACTCGCGGTAGCCCGGTACGCTTCACGACGTGGACCAGTTCCGTGTTGGCGGATATCTCACCTAGGCGGAGGTCTTCGAGTATGAAATCCCGAGAATACTCGTCCACGTCATACTCCATCGACTGTCGTACGATAGCCTTGGGTACCAACAGAAGCTTGCGCCCGTTCGCCATAGGGAGCCGCTCGTGACGATTCTCCCAGTCCAACGCATCCGGGTTCCATAGAGGTCCAGAGTCCACATCGTCCACTAGCGGGATCCCATAGGTGTCGCAGGCCATCTGGGTGTAGAGGATTAGGGGCTCGCGAATGACATTGGTGGTGATGTCCGAGACGATGTCGGAGCTTATCCCTTCGACCATCAAGATCGTGTCTTCGAGATCCTCCAGGAGTCCGGTCTTCGCAGCTTCGCTGCTGGCCAACGCGTCCCATAGGTTCTGAGCCGAGAGCGGACCCAAAGCGCGGCCCCGCGCCTCGTCGGCCGACAGCCCGAGGTGAGTCTCGTTAGGTTCTCGGAGCCGGCCTAGCAACCTGAGTCCTTCGCTCGTACGCGAGGCGTGAAGCGCGTCAAGAACAGCCTGGAAGTAGCTCTGGATTAGGTAGACGCAGTGGTGTCCCCAATCTGTGGGCAACAGGCGCAGCGCGCGTGGATCCAGGAAGACCCGCAGGTCGCCGACCACGTCAACGTCCACGAAGTCGAGCTCAGGCTGGGCACGTCCCAGGGCGAAGTAGTCCGAGACCCGTGCCAATGGCCTAGTGCTTCGTCTTGTCGGGCGAGCCGTAGCGCTGTCCTGGCTTCGGGGTGGGCGGAAATGGCTCGCCCTTCGTGACCGTGCGCTCCTTGCCAGTGTCCCCACCCCGGGGACCGACGATCGGGTACTGCCCGCTCTCCTTCGCGCGCTCGCCAGGCTTGTGTGTCTCAGACATGTAGCTGCCCTCCAGCCCCTGCCGGGCCGCAAGAAATCTGATGCACATAATAGCACAATGGCTGAGACGCTCTAGCAATTCCCGGCGGCGATTCTGCCCCGTCAGCCTCTTGCCTAGTATCATCCGTGGTCACAGGGGTTTGGAGTGGCCGCGCTTGAAGAGCTGACCGTCGGGACTGTGATCGAGGGCATCGTGCCCGGCGTCGCGGTGTCCGTCGTTAGCGTGAAATGGCACGGATCATCCAGTGCCACCGTCGTTTATCGCGACGACCACGCCGGCAACGTCGGCCAGCAACTCCTCTTCCGCAGCGACGAACACCGGCTCCGCGTCGTCGATCCAGGCCGCCAGTGGGCGTTCGACGGAGACGGGCACCTCTACCGACTCGTGTCCGAGGCACAGCGCATCAAGCTGGCCTACCTCTTCGACTCAATGCTGGCGGTTCACATCTCGAACGTCGTTCCGCTCCCCCACCAGATAGCCGCGGTTTACGGCGAGATGCTGGGCCGGCAGCCGCTCCGCTTCCTTCTCGCCGACGACCCCGGCGCCGGCAAGACCATCATGGCCGGCCTCCTGATTCGCGAGCTCATGCTCCGCGGCGACCTCGAACGTTGCTTGATCGTCTGTCCGGCCAACCTCGGCGATCAGTGGCAGGAGGAGCTGAGCGAGAAGTTCCGGCTAAACTTCGACCTCGTTGGCCGGCCTGAAATCGAAGCCTCGGTCTCCAACAACCCGTTCTCGGAGCGCCGCCTCGTCATCAGCCGCATCGACCTGCTGAAGCAGGACGAGAACACGGATCGACTGCGCGCCGCGGAAGACTGGGATCTTGTCGTCGTCGACGAAGCGCACAAGATGAGCGCGACTTACTTCGGGAACGAGGTGAAATACACGGCGCGCTATCACCTCGGCAAGCTGCTGGGGGAAAAGACGCGTCACCTGCTGTTGATGACCGCGACGCCGCATCGCGGGAAGGAAGAGGACTTCCAGCTGTTCCTGGGCCTGCTCGATGCTGACCGGTTCGAAGGCCGAGCGCGCGAAGGCAGCCGCCAGGTGGATGCATCCGACATGATGCGGCGGATGCTCAAAGAGGAACTGGTCGGGTTCGATGGCAAGCCACTCTTTCCCGAGCGCCGGGCGTACACCGTGAACTACGAGCTGTCCGGGGAGGAGGCCCTACTCTACGAGGAGGTCACGCGCTACGTCTCCGAAGAGATGAACCGCGCCGAGAAGCTGGCCGCCGAGGCGGGCGGCGACCGGCGGCGGACGGTCGTAGGCTTCGCTCTCACCATCCTTCAGCGGCGCCTAGCCTCCTCTCCGGCCGCGATCCACGAGTCGTTGAAGCGCCGCTTGAAGCGGTTGGAGCAAAAGCTCGAGGAGGCTCGCCAGGCGAAGCGGGCGGCGGAGTTCCAGGACGACCGCATCGACTTCGGAATCGACGTTCGAGGGTCCGCCACCGCGGAGGACCTGGAAGACGACCTGGAGGAAGAAACCGAGTCGGAGGCGCAGGAGATCGTTGACCTGGCGAGCGCCGCGACAACGGTTGTCGAGCTGCAGAAGGAGATTGAGAGCCTTCGACGCCTCGCGCGGATGGCGGAGGAGGTTCGAAGGTCGAAGGTCGACCGGAAGTGGGACAAGCTGCGGGACGTGCTGGAGAACCCAGAGATGTTCGACCTGCAGGGTGGCCGTCGGAAGCTCGTCATCTTCACCGAGCATCGAGACACGCTGAATTACCTGGTCGAGCGCATCGGCGGCCTCTTGGGCCGGCCCGAGGCCGTGGTGCAGATCCACGGCGGACTGCTCCGCGAGGAGCGCCGGAAAGCGCAGGCTCGGTTCGTGAACGAGGCCGACGCGTTGATCCTTGTGGCGACCGACGCCGCCGGCGAGGGTGTCAACCTCCAGCGCGCGCACCTGATGGTCAACTACGACCTGCCGTGGAATCCCAACCGCATCGAGCAGCGGTTCGGGCGAATCCATCGCTTCGGCCAGCGCGAGGTCTGCCACCTGTGGAACATCGTTGCCTACCAGACCCGCGAGGGAGCTGTCTACCACAGGCTGTTCGAGAAGCTGGAGGAGGAACGCGCAGCGCTCGGGGGCAAAGTGTTCGACGTCCTCGGGCGCGTTTTCACCGAGGTCGCGCTGCGGGACCTCATGCTCGAAGCGATCCGCTACAACACGACCGATGAGGCGCGCGCCTACCTGGAGCAGAAGATCGACTCCACCTGGGACAAGGAGTTCCTCCATCGCCTCATCGACGAGCGCGCACTCGACTCGACGACCATCAACGCCGCCCGGCTGAGAGAGCTGAAGGACGAGATGGAGCGGGCTGAGGCGAAGCGGCTGGTGCCGCACTTCATCGAATCGTTCTTCGTCGACGCCTTCTCGTTGCTCGGCGGCTCGGTGGCGAAGCGTGAACCGGGCCGTTACCAGGTCACGCACGTGCCGGCTGACCTCCGCCGGCGGGACCGCGTGATTGGCCGTGGGGACCCGGTCTTGAAGACGTACGAGCGGATCTGCTTCGACAAGGCGCACGTGAACGTCGACGGCAAACCTCCCGCGGCGCTCGTCGCACCCGGCCACGCGCTCCTGGACGCCGTCGTGGACGTGCTCCTCGAACGCCACCGTGACGTGCTTCGGCGGGGGGCCATCCTCGTCGACGACTCAGACGAGGCTTCGCAGCCGCGCGTGCTCTTCTCCATCGAGAGCGATGTGACCGATGGTCGCCTCACGAAGGAAGGCAACCGGCGGGTCATCTCCAAGCGGGTCGACTACGTCGAAGTCGACGCGGATGGTCAGGCAGTCACCGCCGGGGCCGCGCCCTACCTGGACTACCGGCCGCTCCAAGACGCAGAGGCTGCGGCCGCGACCGCCGTACTGGAGCGCGACTGGGCCGCCGCCGAACTGGAAGACCTTGCGACCGAGCATGGCATCGTCGAAGTGGTCGACGGCCACCTCAAGGAAGTCCGCGCCGATCGCGAAGCGCTCGTCAAGAAGACGACCGCGGCGGTGAAGGCGCGCCTGACCAGCGAGATCCAGTACTGGGACCACCGCGCCGAAGATCTGCGCCTCCAGGAGGAGGCCGGCAAGAAGCCGCGCCTGAACAGCGCCAACGCCCGACGGCGATGCGACGAACTCGAAGAGCGCTTGGAGCGGCGGATGAACGAGCTGAAACTGGAGCGCGACGTGGCCGCCCAACCGCCCCTGGTCCACGGCGGTGCGCTTGTCATCCCAGCAGCGATGCTCAGCCCGGCGGCGCCAGAAGCCGATCATGAAGCCGAGACCCGGGAGACACGGCACATTGAGGCGATCGCGATGGCACACGTGATGACCGCTGAAGCCGCCGCCGGCCGGTCGCCCCGCGACGTGAGCAAGGAGAACCGTGGCTGGGACATCGAGAGCCGGGAGCCTGACGGCGCGCTTCGCTTCATCGAGGTGAAGGGCCGCAAGGTCGGCGCCGAGACCGTCTGCGTCACGAAGAACGAGCTCCTAACGTGCCTGAACAAGCGCGAGCAGTACCACCTCGCCGTCGTCGTCGTTGACGGTGACGAGGTCGTTGACTACTGGGCAGCCGCGGATGCCCTTCGCGGCGACTGGTCGTTCGCCCTAACGAGCCAGAACCTGAGCCTCGCCCAGCTGCGCGGGGCCGCGGCGGTCCCATCATGAAGAAGAAGAGCGCGAAACTCGCAGCCAGAACCTTTCGGGAAGCGGCCGCCGAAGTGGGCAAGTTCGTCACGGCTGCCGAGGACGCCGGCCTCGGAGACCAATACATCTCCTGGGTCTACGACCAGGCCATCATTCGCCTTTACCGCGAGTTCGAGCACATGGTGCTGCACTGCCTCACTTGCGCCATCAACAACGATACGGCGCAGATCTCCCAAACTACTGGAGTCACCTTCCCGAAGCACTTGACCGACGAGGTCTGCGAGTTCCTCATCGTTGGAGACGGCTACTTCGATTTCAAAGGGCGTGACGGGCTCATCAGGACGCTCAAACGATTCTTGAAGGACGACCATTACCTCGTGGACACCGTCAAGAAGCCCACTTATAAGGACTCGTTGGAACGCCTTGCAGCACTTCGAAACTTCGCTGCGCACGAAAGCGGCACATCAAAGAGGGCCGCTCTCAAGGCGATAGGACAGGAACGGGTCGGTTCAGCGGGCTCCTGGCTAAAGAGACAGGGGAGGCTGGCGGGACTGACCGATCAACTCCGCAAGCTCGCACAAGAGATCGAAACGAAGGCACCGTACTGATTATGACCATCACCCGCAAGAAGCTCATCGAGGTCGCCCTTCCCCTCGAGGCCATCAACGCCGCGAGCGCGAGAGAGAAAAGCATTCGGCACGGGCACCCGAGCACTTTGCACCTGTGGTGGGCGCGGCGGCCGCTGGCGGCCGCGCGGGCGGTCATTTTCGCGCAGATGGTTGACGACCCCTCCGCCTGTCCGGAGGAGTTCCCGACCGAGGAGGCGCAGGAGGAAGAGCGGCAACGCCTCTTCCGTCTCATCGAACAGCTTGTGCTCTGGGAGAACACCACCAACGAAGCCGTCCTCCAGCAGGCGCGCGAAGAGATCTGGAAGAGCTGGCGCCGGACCTGCGCCGACAACCGCGACGACCCACGGGCGGCTGAGCTCTATAACCCCGCTAAGCTGCCGGCCTTCCATGACCCCTTCGCCGGCGGCGGTTCGCTACCGCTCGAAGCGCAGCGGCTGGGGCTGGAGGCCCACGCCAGCGACCTGAACCCGGTGGCGGTGCTCATCTGCAAGGCGATGATCGAGATCCCGCCCAAGTTCGCGGGCCGGCCGCCGGTGAACCCGGAGAGCCGCAAGGGCCGCGGCTCGACGACGGCAGGATGGAAAGGCGCCGCCGGCCTCGCCGAAGACATCCGCTACTACGGCCAGTGGATGCGCGACGAAGCCGAAAAGCGCATCGGCCACCTCTACCCGAAGGTGCGCATCACACCCGAAATGGTGGCCGAACGCCCCGACCTCAAGCCCTACCAGGGGCGCGACCTCACCGTCATCGCCTGGCTCTGGGCGCGCACCGTCAAGAGTCCGAACCCGGCCTTTAGCGACGTCGATGTGCCCCTCGCTTCCACCTTCATGCTCTCCACCAAGCCGGGCAAGGAGGCCTACGTTGAGCCCATCATCGAAGGCCGCGGCTACCGCTTCACGGTGAAGGTGGGCAAGCCCGGGGATGCCGAGGCAGCGAAGAACGGCACCAAGCTGTCACGGGGCGCCAACTTTCGCTGCCTCCTCTCAGGCGCCCCAATCGAAGGAGATCACATCAAATCGGAGGGCCGAGCCGGGCGTATGGGGGCGCGCCTGATGGCGATCGTCGCGGAGGGCGACCGCGGTCGTGTGTACCTATCGCCCCAGGCTGACCACCAGGACCTCGCCAATTCGCACCACCCAAAATGGAAACCAGAAACCGAACTTCCGGATGACCCGCGGAACTTCTGGACGGTCCAGTACGGCCTCACCACCTTCGGCGACCTCTTCACCGACCGCCAGCTCGTCGCGCTCACCACCTTCTCGGACCTCGTGGGCGAAGCGCGCGAACGCGTCCTGCAGGACGCGCTGAGAAGCGAGTGGCGAGGAGCGAGCAACGACGCCAACCTCACTCCTCACTCCTCCGACCTCACTCCTCACTCCGACCTCACTCCTCTCGACGCCGGCGGCACCGGCGCCCAGGCCTACGCGGACGCGGTAGCGGTGTACCTGGCGTTCGCGGTCTCTCGCTTTGCGGATAGTGGTTGCTCCTTGGCGGTTTGGCAAAGCGTGGGCGACTTTGTCGCCCACGCTTTCGCTCGCCAGGCTCTACCCATGGTGTGGGACTTTGCGGAGGTCAACCCATTCTCGGCATCAACCCGCAACTTCGCCGATGGCACGGAGTGGGTCGCCGAGGTGTTAGGAACTCTCCCTGCAGCCTGTCACGGCCAGTCAGCCCAAGCGGATGCAGCGGGCTCTCTTTCTGCGTCTCCCGCGGCACCAGTAGTGAGTGCTGACCCACCCTATTACGATAATATCGGGTATGCTGATCTCTCGGACTTTTTCTATGTCTGGCTCCGCCGGTCGCTTCGCGATACCTTCCCGACACTCTTTTCGACGCTGGCTGTTCCGAAGGCGGAAGAACTAGTTGCGACACCATATCGACATGGCAGCCGAGAGAAGGCCGAAGCGTTCTTCCTCGACGGAATGACTGCTGCAATGCAACGCCTCGCTCTCAACGGGCACCCTGCTGTCCCGGAGACTATCTATTACGCGTTCAAGCAAATGGAGAAGGGTGGCGGAGGGAACAGTAGCACCGGCTGGGAAACGTTCCTTGCTGCTGTTAGCCGGGCAGGCTTCACGGTTGCCGGGACATGGCCGATTCGCACAGAACGGGCAGTGCGAACCATCGGCCTCGGCACGAACGCCCTCGCCTCCAGCATCGTCCTCGTCTGCCGCCCCCGCGCTGCCGATGCCCCCACAGCCACGCGCGCGGAGTTCCTCCAGGAGCTTTCGGCGGCGATGCGCGAAGCGCTGCCGGTGATGACAAACGGCGAGATCGCGCCCGTTGACCTTGCGCAGGCCTCGATCGGCCCGGGCATGGCGGTCTATTCGAAGTACTCGCAGGTCCTGCGCCAGGACGGCAAGCCGGTCACGGTCCGCGAAGCGCTCCAGGACATTAACAACGCCATCTCGGCCTACCGCACCGAGCGCACGAGCTCGTTCGACCCGACGACGCGCTTCTGCCTCGACTTCTACGACCAGTTCGGTTTCGCCCCGGCGGAGTTCGACAACGCTACCGTCCTCGCGCGCGCCCAGGCGGTCGGGGTCGACACGCTGGAGAACGAACACCTGCTCGTCGCGGAGCGGGGCAAGGCTTGGCTCGTGCCGCTGAAAAGCTGCCCTGTAGGTGTCGCGGGACTCGACCGCCGATTCGGCGGCAGCGCGTGGGAAGCCTGCATGCGGCTGGCCGCCACGCTGCAGGAGGAGGGCGAAGCTGCCACCGCCGCACTTGCGCGCGAGCTCGGCGAAGGCGTCTGCGCCCGGGCTCGCGAGCTGGCCGTCTGGCTCTACACCATCGCCGACGCCCGCAAGCGCTCGCAGGACGCGCTCGCCTTCAACGCACTCGACGCCTCTTGGCCCGAGATTCAGCGTTTGATGGCCTCGATGGACCGTGGCGGGCAGCAGGGGCGATTCGCATGAAGTCGAGGATGCGCGATGACTGAACAGGACAACTTCGGCCGTTTGACCCAAGCGATGGCGCTGCTCGGCGACACCCTCGCGCCGTTCGTCGAGAGGGTGCTGAAGCGCCCCGGCCAGGGCTGGTGGACAAACTCGGTTCTTCCGAACGTCTCCCCACTCACGCGGCAGAAACTGCCCTCGCTGCCCAAGAAAGGCGTCAACGGCCAGCTCGGCGTCCTCGACGTTGCTGACCTCCTTTCACTCATTACCAAAAACTTCTCCGTCGCATTCAGGAACCGCCTGCCCGACTCGGCCCGCAGCTACGCCGAGGAGCTTCGTTCGGCGAGGACCACCTGGGCGCACAAACCTTCCAGCGGCGACATGGACGCCGCGGTGGCCGACCGGGCTATAGACACGGCCGCGCTCCTTCTCGACTCGATCGAGCCGTCAGCGGCCGCCGCGGTACGGCTTCTGAAGGCACAGCCAGCCTCGGTACCCCAGCCAGCCGCCGGAACGCGTGCGCCAAGAGCAACGACCGCGCCGCTTCCAGGCGACGTCCAGGTTCTGGAACCACCTTCGGCGCCGCGAAGCGCGGCGGTCGCGGCGTCGGCCGTCGCCCCGTCGTTTTCCGACGCCGGGTTGCGACCCTGGCGAGAGGTGGTCACGCCGAGGTCCGACGTCCGTAGCGGCACGCTCACCCAGAGCCAGTTCGCCGCCGATCTTCACGAGGTCTATCGGAAGACGCCCGGCGTCGGGGCCGAATACACAGACCCGCTGGAATTCTTCGAGCGCACCTACGTCACGAGCGGCATTCGAGACTTCCTCAGGACAGCGCTGCGGCGGCTCACGAACCAGGGCGGCGACCCGGTAATCCAGCTGAAGACCGGCTTCGGCGGCGGCAAGACGCACACCATGCTCGCGCTTTACCACATGGCCCGCTCCGGCGCCGAAATCGTCGATGACGTGCCGGTGCTCAAGGAGTTGAGCCAGGAGCTCGGCGTCCCACTCCCGAAGGCTAACGTCGCCGTCCTCGTGGGCACGAAGCTATCGGCCACCGCACCATACGACGACGACCCCGAGATCAAGTCGCTCGGGATCAGCCTGAAGACTTTATGGGGCCACATGGCGTGGCAGCTTGGCGGCTGGAAGGCGTACCAGATCGTACAGACGGCCGACGACAAGGCGGTCGCGCCCGGTGAGGAGCTACGGAAGGTCCTGGAGATGGCCTCTCCCTGCATCATCCTGATCGATGAACTCGTCGCATACGGCCGCAAACTGAAGTCGGGCATCCCCGGCGGCACGCTCGAATCGAACCTCTCGTTCATCCAGACCCTGACGGAGCTCGCGAAGGCGACGCCGGGCGTCATCGTTGCAGCCTCGATTCCCGAGTCCGACATGGAGATCGGGGGTGTCCAGGGCCAGCAGGTGCTCGCACGCATCCAGCAGACGTTCGGGCGGATGGAGGCTGCCTGGCAGCCCGTGCAGGCCACGGAGTCGTTCGAGGTCGTCCGCCGGCGCCTGTTCGAGCGCGTCGACGGCGACGGGCGTGACCAGGCCGTGTCGGCCTTCGTGCGCTATTACCGGAACAACTCCTCAGACTTCCCCGCAGAGGTGCAGGAGAAAGACTACGAGGAGCGGATGAAATCCGCCTACCCATTTCATCCGGAACTGTTCGATCGCCTCTATCAGGACTGGAACGGCGCCGTGCCTCACTTCCAGTCGACTCGCGGCGTCCTTCGGCTGCTCGCCGGCGCCGTCCAGGCGATGTGGCTCGGCGATGACCGTTCGGCGCTGATCATGCCAGCCACCATCCGCTTTGACCTCCCCGTGGTACGGGAAGAGCTCATGCGCTACCTGCCGCCTGCGTTCCAATCCGTCATCGACAGCGATATCGAGGGTCCAACATCCGAAGCGGTCCACATCGACGCGTCGAACCCACGGTTCGGGAGAGTCGGCGCCGCGCGGGCGGCCGCCCGGACGATTCTCCTAGGGAGTGTGCCGGGGAAGGCCACTCCCGGAATCGAGGACGTTCGCGTCCGCCTCGGGACCGCCCGGCCGGGCGAGCCGGTTGCGACCTACAACGATGTTCTCGGGCGTCTCCGCGATCGGCTCCAGTTCCTCCACGGCGCCGGCAGCCGCTACTGGTTCGAAGTCCGCCCTAACCTCAACAAGACCGTCGCTGACCGGATCAGCCGAGTGGCCGAGGACGATGTCTACGCGCTGCTCGTCGCCAGGTTGAAGGAGGATGGTGACCGCGCACTCTTCGCCGGTAAGCACGTCGCACCGCCGATGCCTGCGGACGTGCCCGACGACACGGCGGTTCGGCTCGTGGTCGTATCGCCACGGTTCCCACACCACGCAGGTTCGGATGAGTCGCCAGCCCTCGCCTGGTCGAAGGATGTTCTCGATCACCGCGGCAGCTCGCCTCGGTTGAATCGAAATATGCTCGTGTTCGCGGCCTTTGACGAAGAGTCGCACGCGCCCCTCGTGGAGAGCACGAAGTCGTACCTCGCGTGGAAGTCGATCGTCGATGAGAAGCGCCAGTTGAACCTCGATGAGAACCAGGTCCGCCAGGCGACTGAGGGCCGCGACAAGGCCCTGCAGTCTGTGGACGCACTTCTCGGGGAAGGCTACCGGTGGGCCATTCTTCCGCAGCGCGCGGTCGCGGAGGAGCAGGGGAAGTGGAAGGTCGGCGACGAATCGCTTCGAACGATGGACACGGCTGGCCGTCTGGGCTCAACGGGCACACTCGCGCGACGCATCGCGTCAGCTCTTCAGCAAGAGGAACGACTCCTGGAGGCGTGGTCGCCGATGTTCCTCAAGCGTGAGCTGGACCGGTGGTTCTGGCCCCAGGGCCTGGAACACATCTCCGTCAAGAAGCTTTGGGAGGAGAACCTCACGCGGTACGTGTACTTCCCGCGGCTGCGCGACCGTGACGTGTTCATGAAGGCCGTCCAGGAGGGCGCCGCGAGTAGGGACTTCTTCGGCTATGCGGTAGGCCTGGATGGCGGGAAGTACGTCGGGCTGAGCTTCGGCCAACGGCCGCAGACAATCCTGCTCGATGACGCGGCGCTGATCGTGCGCAAGGACATCGCGGAAGCGGCAGCACCGAAAACGAAGTCCGACGACGGGACGGGTGATGACGGTGGCAAAGGCGAGCGTGATGGCAAGGGCCAGGACAATGACGGCGGGAAACCACCTCCACACCCTACCGCCAAGGTCATGCGTCGCTTTTACGGCTCCGTGAAGCTCAACCAGTTGAAGGTCTCATCGAGTGCCGGCCAGATAGCCGACGAAGTTGTGAAGCACCTCGCGGGCCTCGTTGACTCTGAAGTCGAGGTGGTCCTCGAAGTCCGTGCCAAGGCACCTGGTGGCATCCCGGACTCCGTGGTTCGGACTGTGAGCGAGAACGCTAAGACGCTGAAGTTTCAGTCCTTCGAGTTCGAGGAAGAGTAGCGGCTTAGCCGCCGTCGCATCGCCGCCAAAGAGACTGCGCACACCCTTGCCAACGTCGTGGGCGGCCGACC
>WBZY01000218.1_pt1 | contig 23810 bp, 14 predicted proteins | sample 5204191 | NCBI WGS metagenome assembly WBZY01 (sample SAMN12344363, study PRJNA552823) | activated sludge metagenome | biome: Activated sludge suspended growth; feature: Anammox Sidestream; material: Wastewater; isolation source: activated sludge from anammox sidestream of wastewater treatment...
ATCCGACCACCAGAGTACCGATCAGCGGCGTGGTAGATCTATCCGCGACGAATGGCCTGTTCAACATTGATCAGGCGCACCTCGCAACACGGCAAAGTGAGATCACGGCAGCGGGCCGTTTTGACCTGCGGAATGAGGATTCAGATCTTGATGTCGGGCTGCGTTCGAACGACGCCGGCGAGGTGCTGAACATCGCGCGGATCACCGGCATTGCCGCCCCGATCGAGTCTCAGATCGAATCGATGCAGCTTGGTGCCGCAGGCAGCCTGACCTTTGACGGAACCATCACCGGAAATCTGTTCGACCCAACGATCGACGGAAAAGCCTCGATCGCTTCGGTTTCGGTACAGGGCCGCGACCTCGGCGCCCTGAGCAGCGATTTTGCCCGGTCGCCTCAGGAAACAGAATTTCGGAACGGGCGGCTGCAGCAGGCCGACGGTGGGCTCGTTGCCTTTAACGTCACGATCCCGACGGACGGTGCCAACAACATCAGTGTTAATGCTGATCTGACGGGTGTAAATGCGGGCAGTCTGCTAGCGGCCTTGCCGATCACGCTGCCCGAGCGGCTAAGGGACTTTAACGGAAAAACATCGGGCACCGTTGCTCTCGCCGGACTCCCGGACCAGGCGGCCGGTGAGATCAACATCGCCTCCGAAACGGGAACGATCGCCGGGCAGCAATTCGACAGCCTAACAGCCAAGGCCGTTTTTAGCGGAACGCGGATCGATATCGAGCGCGGCGAGATGCGCGTTGGCTCCGGGTCGCTTTCCGCCACGGGCTTTTATGACACGGCAACGTCTGGTTTCGACATGAATATTATCGGACGGCAAGTTCCGATCCCGTTACTTCTGGCTCCGCTGCCAACATTTCAGGGACAAGCCGCACCGGTCGCTGGTACAGCCGATATAACAGCCCGCGCGATAGGCGAATTTGACCGGCCTGAAACGATCAACGTCAACTTCAACGGAACCGCAAACGAAGTTGTGGTTAGTGAAAGGCCGCTTGGCGCCGTCACATTTCAAGGAACAACGGTGGATCGCGTTCTGAGCGCTGAGTTGACAGCCACGCTTGAAAATCGCCCGCAGCGAGTGAATGCGACGCTTGACCTGGGCAACAGCGAACTGCCGCTTCGCGTAGAGACCAGCTTTGATCAAAGCCCGCTCGGGCCCTTTCTTGCATTGATCCCGCAGCTTTCCGGCATCTCGATCGAAGGCGTCGCCACCGGCCATGTTGAATTTGGCGGCAACCTCGCCCATCGCGATACCGCAGGCAATGTGGTCTATTCCACCGACGGACTGGCCGGCACGGCCCGCTTCAGCCAACTGAACCTGAAGGTGGAAGATACACCGGTCAATGCCGTTGAAACAGTGGTCATTCGCTTTGACACGCGCGAGGTCGTGTTCGAAAGCTCAAGGTTTGCCGGGGGCGGCTCGAACATTACTGTCGCAGGGACCAAGGCGCTGGCCGAGAGCGGTGTCAATAATCTTTCGCTCGACGGGCGGATCAATCTGAGCCTTCTGAATGTATTTCCGCAGGTAGCCAGCGGTGACAGTTTCTTTGGCGGCCTCGCTGACGTTTCGGTCCGCTTAGCTGGCCCAAATTCGGCCGCTCGTCTCTCGGGCACCGCTACACTCGACAATGCCTCTTTCGCCACCTTCATAGGTTCGGACCGACTTATGTTCAACCGTTTGCGCGGCGGCATTCGCTTTGCGTCTAACCAGGTGCAGATCGATCGGATCGCAGGATCTCTCGGCGGCGGCGACTTTATCCTTAGCGGAGGTGCAGTGCTTGGAAGCGATCTGCAGCCAGATTCGTTCCGCTTTGATCTTAGCGGTAACAATATTACTGTTCCGCTTCCTGAAAAATTCATCACGACGGGCGATGCAAAACTGGAAATATCTGGACGCCGGGTCGGAACCAAGTCACTTTCAACGCTTATCGCCGGCAACATTCTGGCAAAGCGAAGCGTTTTTACGCGGGATATCGATCTTGCAAGCCTCATAAGCGGGCGCAGCGACACGTCACTTTCAGGCGGCGGCACGTCGTCCTTCACGGCTCCGCAGTTCAACCTTATTATCGAAGGCCGAGATGCTCTTGTTGTGCGTAACAACGTCGCCGACCTGACCGCCTCGGTCTCGCTTCGGTTGGCGGGAACCACCGAAACGCCGCAACTATCCGGGCGTATCACGGCCAATAGTGGTACGGTATTTTTCCGCAACGACCGGTACATCGTCCAACGCGGGTCGCTCGAGTTCCCGCCGAACACAACGATCGAGCCGATCATCAATCTCCAGGCCGAATCGGAGATCGGCGGCTACCACATCTTTGTGAATATGAACGGGCCGCTGACGGATACCGAGAATCTGTCAGCCACTGTCCAATCAAGCCCTGCCCTGCCTCAGGCAGATGTTATCTCGCTGATCACAACCGGCAACTTGTCGAACACGGAATCAGGCATCCCAACATTGGCGCAAACCGGGATCAATACGGCAGCGGAAATACTGACCGATACGATCATTAACGAACCGGCCCGCAAGGCAACCGATAAACTCTTCGGCCTTAATGTATTCGAGATCGACCCGATAATCTCGGGCCAGCGGTTGAACGCTTCGGCAAGGCTGACCGTTGGCCGACAGATAAATAACAATCTGCGCGTGACCTATGCAACAAATCTCTCACAGGACCAGAACCAGGTTCTCGCGCTTGAATACCGCGTTTCGAACAAGCTATCGTTCGTAGCACAATACGAACAAAGGTCGTTGACAAACGTTACACAGAATCGCAACGCGTTCAGCTTTGAGGTCCGCTTTAGAAAGCGTTTCTGACAGGCGGCGAAAATGATCCGGAATGCTGTTCATCGGGCCTTTGGCCAAAAATGAGATTCTCACTAACAGAACGGTGCTCGCTGCGGCATTGCGGATCATCGTGATCATTTTGCTGGCCTTTGTCTCCGGAACTGGCGTACTTTACGCCCAGGACGGTCACGAAGGAAAGAGGATCGCCGATCTTACGGTCGCATTCGAGGACGGCGATGTAAATGCCTCGGTCGCGGAACAGTTTCGCAACATTGCTCGAGAAGCAGTCGGCGTATCCTATTCGGCTGTCCGTATCCGTGATGCGATCGAGCAACTGTACGCAACGAAGCGGATCGTTTCGGTCGTTGTTGAAGCTGAAGATCAAGGGGCAGATGCTACAGGTCTCCGATTCCTGATAAAACGCAAAACTCAAGCCCTGAGCGTTAAGCTTGAGATCGCTGACGCAGAAAGCGGCGGTGCGGCCGTGACCGAACAAGAACTCCTGTTTCGCCTTACACTTCTCGATCCGGGTTCCGTTGTTACCGATCAAACTCTTCGCGAGAACGCAACGCTGATCCAGGACTATCTTCGCGATCGCGGGTATTTTAAGGCGGATGTCACTTTTGAGCAGAAGGCCACCGCAAATGCAAATGAGGTTGCCGTGACGTTCCGCGTTCTTCTGAACGCGCCGGCAGCGATCGGCAAATTCGATGTTCAGGTCGAAGGTATCGATAAGGCGATCTTTGCGGAAAAGATGCTCCTTCGGCCCGGCGAAACGTTCTCACGCGACAAGCTGAACAAGGACGAGGAGAAAATTCGCGAGATACTCCGATCCGAAGGCTATCTTGCGCCGACCTTGAGCCCCGCACGGCCGGTCTATGACTCGGAGGCGAATACAATAGACATTACCGTCATTGGCGAAAAAGGCCCCATTGTCGAGGTCAAGGTTGACTCGGAACGGGATCGCCCGGGCATCGGCACCCAAAAAAGGCTGCTCCCGATCAAACGTGAAGGCACGCTGGATTTCTCGGCGATCGTTGAAGGCGAACGAAGGCTTGAAGCGCATTTTCAGGAGCTCGGCTACTTCTTTGCTAACGTCACGCCATACTGTTCGGTTGAGCCGCCGCTCGCTGCCGCGGGGAACGACGCCGCCCTGCCGGCAAACGATACTGAATCTCTCTGTTCCGTACTGAACAACCAGGAGTTGACTGACAAGCAGGTGACGGTAACTTACAGAGTCGATCTGAGCCGCCAATTGAAGCTCACAGATATCAGATTGAAGGGTACGCAAGAATTCACCATTGCCGATATCAAGCCAGTGCTCGAATCGCACGAGGCCAACATTCTCGGCATCATCCCACTTTTCGGATACGGCCGCGGCTACACCAGCGAACGCCTTCTAGAGGAAGACACTAACACGATAACTTCTCTGCTCCGTGAGCTCGGCTATCGCGATGCGAGCGTTCGCGTTAATCAGGGCGTCAGCCCGGACGGTGAAAACCTCGTTATCACGTTCGTTGTTGACCAGGGCCCCGCGACGATCATTTCCGAAGTTAGCGTCACAGGTAGTAGCGCTTTCTCCGAAGCCGAGCTTTTGCGACAGCTTCCCGATTTGGTGGGAAAGAACTTTTCGAGAGCGCAATTGCGAAACGGCCAGCGAAGGTTGGGTGAGTTTCTCGCACAGGCCGGCTACTTCGACTCGGTCGTTGATCTCTCAACCGAAGATCGCGGACAGGATCCGGCTTCGGGCATAAGAAGATCGAAGGTTATCTTTCAGATCAAGCACCGAGTGAATCCCTTATCCGCCGACCTTGCAACCTCGCCCGGCCAACGTCGTACGGCCACGGGCGAAGGAAAAAAAGTTTACATCGGCCGCGTGCTTGTTACGGGTAACGAAAAGACAAAGACCGAGGCGATCCAGCGGGCGGTCACTCTCGAACCAAATGCCCTGCTCCGTTCGACGGATATCTACACCAGCGAGCAGAACCTCTATTCGAGTGACGTATTCTCCCGAGTCGAGATCAAGGAACAGCCCGTCCGCGAAACGCCTGATGGACGGGTCACCGATGTTATCATTGGCGTCGAGGAACAGCCCCAGCGGATCCTTTCATACGGCGGCGGCTACTCGACCGAGTACGGGGCGAGCGGGTTTGTCGATATCAGGCACCAGAACCTGTTCGGCAGTCTGTGGCAGGGTGGAGCCCGACTTCGGTTAAGCCAACGCCAGCAGCTTGCGCAGATCGATTTCTTTAACCCGCGCTTTCTTCGCGAGGGTAGTGGCCGCTTCGCACCGCTTACCATTACGGCCCAATATCAACGCGATTCGACGGTCACTCGCTTTTTCAGATCAGAATTCGACAAGGGTACCTTTGGTATCGTCCAGCGGCTGGACGAAAATGGCCAGCCCGTTGATGAGTTCGGCGCCGAGACCGGGAGCCCGACGCTCCATCGGCTGACCTTTACGGCCGAGACGAATCGCACGATCAGCCGTTCTGATAGAAGCATTTTGTTCGTCCGCTACCGATTTGAAGACGTCCGCCTCTACAACATCAGAAGCCTGCTCATCAAGGACCTTCTACTACCTGATTCGCGTGTCCGCATCTCTGGCTTTGGCGCCACGTTCGTACGCGACACACGAAAGAACTGTAACGTCAAATACACGATCCTCGACATTATTGCTCGCGGCGAACCGGGCGACGCCTGCCGCTACAGCGCCAGCGACCCAACGACCGGGAGCTATCTGACCGCCGAATTCAACACATCGCTGCCTTTTCTGGGAGCGAACATCGGATTTAACAAATTTCAGGCATCGTACAACGTCTATTACTCGCCGAAACTGATAAAAAGTACCAAGTTGGCCGAGACCACATTCGCCGCCCGCGCCGTACTCGGGTTGGCGGGTGTTTTTTCAGAAGGAAATCGATTCCCGAACAATCCCGAGTTGAAAGGCATCCTGCCAATAAGCGAGCGGTTCTTTGCGGGCGGCTCAACCACTTTGCGAGGATTCAGTTTCGAATCGGCGGGACCGAGAATAGTGGTGGTTCCGCAGGGAGTGTTCCACAATAGCAGCGGCGAACCGGTTTTCCTCGATCCTTTTGCCATCCCGATCGGTGGAAATGCCCTCGCCGTCGTTAATCTCGAGGCGCGGATACCAATGACCGAATGGCTGAGGGTCGTCCCGTTCTATGACGGTGGAAATGTATTTCGCCGTATGAAGGACATTTTCAACCCCGCCGATGTTGTGCCCGGTGATGTAGCACAGAGCAATCTCCGTGTCCTTTGGTCGAACACCATCGGCCTCGGACTAAGGTTGAAGACCCCGGTCGGCGGTGAATTTGCAATCGACTACGGCCACCTGCTGAACCCGCCAAACTTCCTTATCCCGCAAATGAATGGGCCCAATGCGATCTATCGGCCAAAACAGGACCAGATACACTTTCGGTTCTCGCAGGCGTTCTAGAGCGGCCTAACTCACTGAATCAACGACAACGATGTGCCTTTCATCAAGCTCGACGACCAGTTCCCTTTCAGGGAGGCTGCGGTGCGCGGTCTGACCCTGGATCGGGGAACCGTCAGTTGCATAGGTATCCACCGCAACTGCGCCCGAGCTTCCACTCTCCTCGAGCCGAACGAGCCTTTGCTTATGAAAGGCCTTGGTACGATACATAGCCTTGTCGGCCGCGATCAAAAGCTGTTCAAATGATTCTCCCTGAGCAGGGAAACATGCCGCGCCGATACTCACACCGACCGATGACGGGGCGAACTCTGACGCCGACGCATAGGTACTGACCGCAGCTTCGATACGGGCGCAAAGCTCGATCACATCGGAGCTGTCCGTCTCCGGTATCAAAGCGACAAACTCATCGCCGCCGTAGCGGGCCAAAAAATCATACTCGCGCAATTCTGACTTGATGACACGGCCAAGCTCACGAAGCAGCGTGTCGCCCGTCTTGTGGCCCAATGTGTCATTGACAGACTTAAACCCATCGAGGTCGAGCATCAACACCTGAACGGAGCTCCCTGACCGGCGGGCACGGCCGATCTCTTTTTCAAACTGAATATGGAGTCCGCGGGCGTTCGGCAAACCGGTAAGGGCGTCCGTCTGGGCGTGTATCTCCGATTCAGCGTGTTTGATCGACTTTGAGATCGCATCGCCGGCTATCCGTGCGATCGTCTCGAGAAGCCGTAAATGCTCTTCCTCATAGACCGCTAGGTTACCCGAGAACACTGAGATCGCCCCAAGCAGTTTTTCATCCGCCAGCAGCGGCACACTGGCCATTCCAATGTAATGAGCACAAATATCGGCGTGAGAAAATGCAAAGTCGAGCGACGGGTCAACATTCTCAACAGGTTTTCGCTTTTTCAGGACATAACCCGTTGCACCCTCACCCACAACTACTTGCTTGCCTACGAGGAATTCGCTGTTCCGGCCCTCGACATGCTCGGCAACGGCGATCTCTTCCGCATCGTCGAGCAAATACACCAGGCACGTGTCGTATGGCACGAATTCACTGATCTTTTTCGTCAGCAATTCAAGCGTCCCTTTCAGATCGAGAGACGCTCCAAAATCGCGGGCCATCTCGTAAAGTGAGAATACCTCCTGGTTGGCGCGTTTGATCTGGCTAACATAATCCGCTCCGCCAACCTGGTCGGCTTCTTTGCCTGTTTCTGCGAATTCGTACCCAAGGCCGTGGATCTCGATCTCGGATTCGAACTCACGCAGGTTCCGAAGGAAGGTGTTCACGACGTGCGGGTCAAACTGTGCTCCGGCGCGCGACCGAAGAAAATTGCAGGCGTCATCGCGGCTGACCGCAGCGCGAAATGGACGATCCCCACGCAGAGCATCGAAGGAATCTGCAACTGCCAGAATACGGGCCGTAATGGGTATCTGTTCGCCGGACAATGCATCGGGATATCCGCTTCCATCCCAACACTCGTGGTGATGCCGGACAGTAGGAACCACGGGATATGGAAAACCAACATTATCGAGGATCGACGCGCCGACCGTAGCGTGAACTTTGGTCTTCTCCAACTCAGCCGATGTCAACCTCCCCGGTTTATTCAGAATATGTTCAGGCACGGCGAGTTTTCCGATATCGTGCAGAAGCGCTCCTGTCCTGAGTGCATCCAACTCGGCATCGGTCAAGCCAAGGGCCGTCCCGACTCCGACGGCATAGATCTGCGTACGCCTCACGTGGCCCATGCCTACTTGATCGCGGGCATCTATCGCCGTGGCGAGGGCTTCGACCGTAGCTAGGTGGAGTCGGCTGGCGTCCGCGATCTCGCGGGTTTTTTGAGCCAGACGGCGCAGATGTATCCTAACCGCCGCGTGGCCCAGCAATGTGAGCGGAACCACGACCAGCGCAAATGCCGAACCGAACTGGCTGAAGGCCGCAAACAGGATCACGGCCGCCGCGGCGGCCAATGCCTGACCGGCAAGCTGTCGGAGGATCACGAAACGCAGCTTCGGTTCAGGCTGATGCCTGAGCCCAGTAAACAGAAACCACGTAATTTGGTATGCGGCGAGCATGAACAACGAAGCCGCTAATATCGCAGTCGGAACAAGCGGATTTGCGGGGACCGTAACGCCGAACCTGAAAAGGTCAAGCGAGATATCAAAAGCCAAACCTGCCGCCGCCGCGCATGCCAGGTTGGCCAACGTTGTCGTCATCCAGCCTCGCCATCGATCGGATCGGATCGGTACATCGGCCAAAGCAACGGCGAGGGCTACCAATACTCCGCCGCCAACACCGAGATTCAGTGTCACCCATAAGAGCAAAACAAGCGTGGGAGCAACCCTGATCTCTGTCGACGGTATCTTGCCAATGTGCACCTTTAGCAATACGGCAAAAAAGAGCGATATTGAGAGAAGCGCGGCCGAACCAGACTGGCCTCGGCCGCTCCAAAGATCGGCGGCGATAGGCAGGATCGGAAAAACGGCCAATATGGGCCAGAACGCTGCTCTGTCGCCGTCGGTCGTCGTATGCACACCTATCTCGTTCATTGCCTTGCCAGCCGTTGTCTCGGACCCTGCTCCTACAACGGCACTTCCATGTCCGCGACACATCCAGTGCGTCGAAGGGTGTCAACCGACCGAGGATCGGGATTCACCCGCCAATTTCTATACAACTCGTATGCCACGAGTTATGATGGTTTTATCGGCGAAAAGCTGTGAAAAACCGACGCGTTTGACCTATTCGGCTTTTCAACCTGGATCGAGTGCCGTTCAATATGACCGATTGTATTCAAATTGACCGACGGGAACGGCGCTGTCCGAGGCTTTGGCCGTTGTGGGTATCGGTCCTGATGTTGATCCTGGCCGCCGGCCCGATGATGGCACAAAAGCCGGATGAAGTGATCCGTGTCGATACCGAGCTTGTCACTTTTGAGGTCAATGTAACCGACCGCAGCGGACGCCCGGTTCCCAACCTGTCGCTGAAAGATTTTCAGGTCTTCGACAATGGCGTCGAGCGAAAGCCCGATTTCTTTGAAGCGGTAAGGAAAACTGACGCGGGACGGCCGCTATCGATCGTCCTTGCCCTGGATGTTTCCGGCAGCATGACGGGTCCGGAAATGACGCGCCTGAAGGCTGCGCTCGCGAGCTTCGCGACACGACTTGCCGACTACAACTCCTATTTCGCCGTCACTTCGTTTGCCATGGATGTCTCGACGGTCCAATCGTTCACGAACCGCCGCGATAAGCTCGAATCTTCGATCACGAAATTGAAACGCGACGAGGGTGGGCTGTCAACACACGCCTATGATGCGGTTGATCACGCGATCAGGCTTCTCAGGAACAAAGGCCCGAAATACTCGATGAACCGGCTTACAAAACGCGTGGTCGTCCTGATAACGGATGGCTTTCCCGTTGGCGATGTGGTTACACCCGAGACCGTGATCGAGCGCGCGAACCAAGCCGACACGTCGGTTTATGCTCTGATCCTTCCGTCTTATTCGCGAATGCAGGTGACGAAAAGGCCGCTGCTTACGCCGCTTGAGGCGAGTGGGCTGATCGATCGAACGGGCGGCCGGACCTTCTATGCAACGAGCAGCAGCCTCGAACCGCTTTTCAGGGCTCTTGAGGATGAGATCACGGCCACATACGCATTTGCCTTTTATCCCGAGAAGGCCAGCGGGGCGCCGAACGAGTTGAGAAATGTACGGATAGTGTCCAGAAATGGCCTGGTGGTAAAACAGAACCGGATGGGGTACAAACCGCCCGAATGAGCGGCCGCCTCAGAACCGTTCATTTTCGAAATCGCTTGACCCGTAATCATCGTCGTCGTCGTAGGCGTCGCCGTCCGAATCATCACGCATATCAAGTTCGATCGGGTCGAGGCCGACAACAACCAATTCAGAATTGCACTCGTCACAGGTAACACTGTCTCCCTGCTCGATATCGGCATCTACGTAAACTTCCTCGTCACATTCGGGACAGATCGAAGTTGGCATTTCCTAGTTCTCCAGAGCTGTTTGTAATTTCGAAAAAGACTCCCCTCGCACCATAAGAGGTTATGATTTAAAATCTAACTATTATTCGTTGTCGATTGCAAGAATTCTGCGTGGGTTTCGATATGTTTTTCTATGCCGATCGGGCCACGCCTCAAAGCTCTAGATGAATTTTCCTTTCACATTACGCAGCAGGGCCACATTCGATGTTGTCGGCTTTGGTACCAATGCGGTCGATTTTTTGATCGAGGTGCCATCCTATCCCGAATTTGATTCGAAGATCGAGCTGACCGATTATATGCAGGCCCCGGGCGGCGAGGTGGCGACGACGATGGCCGGCCTTCAAAGACTCGGGTTGAGAACATCTTATATCGGCCGTTTCGGCGATGATGATGCAGGCGAGGTCGGCCTCTCATCGCTTGTCCGCGAGGGCGTGAACATCGATCTTGCTGAAAAGGTGCCGAATGCACGCACGCAGATCGCCTTCATTATTATCGATGAGCGAAACGGCGAGCGTACGGTGATCTGGAAACGCGACCCAAAGCTTGGTTACAAAGCTGATGAGGCACCGCTGAGCGCGGTTCGCGATACAAAGGTTTTACATCTGACGCCGCACGACACCGAAGCCTGCATGAACCTGGCCCGCGAGGCGCGGCAAAATGGAGTGATCGTTTCGATCGATATCGACCGTGCATTTGACGGTATCGATCAACTTCTTCCTCTCGTCGATATCCTGATCGCCTCGGCCGATCTTCCGAATGCTTTGACCGGTATTGCCGATCATTCGCGATCTCTTACAACGCTCAAGGACAAGTTCGGATGCGGCATCGTAGGCATCACGCTGGGTGATAAAGGATCTCTTGTCCTGGGGCCGGAAGGCTTCATCGAATCGTCCGCCTATCCGGTTCCGAACGGTTGCAGGGATACAACCGGAGCAGGCGATGCGTTTCGCGTGGGCATGATATATGGGCTTGTGACCGGACGAACGATCGAAGAAAGCTGCCGGTTCGCCAACGCAGTCGCCTCGCTCAAATGCCGTGCGCTTGGCGCCCGAACATCGCTGCCGACATTGGCCGAGCTCCAAGATCTCGTTGACGCCGGGGCACTCGCTTGATCCGTTGGCGATTTGCCCTCCACTGGTGTAAACTTTTCCCTGTTCGCCTCAGGTTGACAATGGCGGGTTCGTCTATCGGTTAGGACGCAAGATTCTCAATCTTGAAAGACGGGTTCGATTCCCGTACTCGCTACCAAATCCTCAGCTTACTCAGCTTTCACTCCAGATCGTTTTCGATAGCGTTCAAGAAAAGCCGCAATGCGCCCGATGGCTTCGCGAAGGTCATCGACGTTCGGCAGGAACACGAGGCGGAAGTGATTGTGGTCGATCCAGTTAAAGCCGGTGCCCTGGACGATCAGGACCTTTTCTTCGGCCAGCAGTTCGCAGGCAAACTCCTTATCGTCGGCGATCGGATAGATCTCAGGATCAAGGCGCGGAAACATATAGAGAGCCGCATTTGGCTCTACGACCGAAACGCCCGGTATCGCGGCGAGCAGTTCAAAAGCACGGTCACGCTGGCGACAGAGGCGTCCGCCCGGCGCGACAAGATCGTCGATGCTCTGATAACCGCCGAGAGCGGTTTGTATCGCAAGCTGGCCCGGGGTGTTCGAGCAAAGCCGCATCGCCGAGAGCATATTCAGCCCGGTTATGTAATCGTCCGCTCTGGAACGGTCGCCCGAAACGATCATCCAGCCCGCACGATATCCGCACGAACGATAATTCTTGCTTAGCCCGTTGAAAGTCAGAAAAAGCACGTCGTCCGCGAGCGAAGCGATGCTTGTGTGCGTATTCCCGTCGTAAAGGGTCTTGTCATAGATCTCGTCGGCAAAGACGATCAGGCCGTGTTCGCGGGCGATCTCGACAAGCGATCCCAACAGTGTCGGCGGATACAAGGCCCCGGTCGGATTATTTGGATTGATCACCACCAGGCCGCGGGTCTTTGGGGTGATCTTCGCTTGAATATCGTCGAGGTCGGGAAGCCAGCCGTTCGATTCGTCGCATATGTAATGTACGGGCCGCCCGCCGCACAGCGAGACAGAGCCCGTCCAAAGCGGATAATCCGGCGCCGGCACAAGTATCTCGTCCCCTGCGTCAAGCAACGCATTCAGCGACATCGTGATCAGCTCGGATGCTCCATTGCCAAGGTAGATGTCATCGACATCCACACCGGCGATACCTTTTTGCTGCGCGTATTGGGCGACCGCTCGGCGTGGTGCGAACAGGCCCTTGCTGTCGGTATAGCCGCCCGCATCCGGCAGATTTCGGATCATGTCCTGGACGATCTCGCCCGGCGGGTTCAAGCCGAATGCCGCAAGATTGCCGATATTCAGCTTAATGATCCGCTCGCCGGCTTCTTCCATACGCATGGCAAGGTCCATCACTGGGCCGCGGATATCATAGAAAACGCCTTTGAGCTTTGTCGATTTGGTTATGGTTCTCACGACGTAAAGAATTGGCGTAAACAAAAATGGATAACGGAGATCTCCCGCTATCCAATTTGTCTCCGCCGTAACGCGAAAAGATCTCTTGGCATGCCCTCGGTAGGATTCGAACCTACAACCAACGGATTATGAGTCCGCTGCTCTAACCGTTGAGCTACAAGGGCACAAATTGTAAGTTTAGGGAAAATAAATGAGACACGCAACTTTTACATAGAGATGGCTGCGATGATAATGAATCGAACTAACAGACATCGAATCGGGGCGGCTCAGGCCTCGAGGGTTGTTGTATTCTCCGACCAAGATGCGGTTAAGCTCCCCTCACACTATCCTTTCTGTTAAGTGGCTTATCTGCTATATTTGGCTATCTCTTCCAGAAATTACAACTCACTAACCGAAATTAGGAATATTGATGAGTACAACTGTTGACGATATGAATGACAAAGCCGCAACGGGCTTTTTTGGCCATCCGCGAGGACTTGCAACGTTGTTTGCCACCGAGATGTGGGAGCGCTTCTCCTACTACGGCATCCGTCCGCTGCTTGTGCTTTTTATGACCACCGCCTTGCTCAACGGAGGTTTTGGGTTCGAACGCCCACAGGCATCCGCGATTGTCGGCATCTATGCAGCGAGTGTCTATCTGGCGTCGCTTCCCGGCGGTTGGATCGCCGACCGCTGGCTCGGGCTCAGGCGTTCGATCCAGACCGGAGCATTCTTGATCACGATGGGCCATTTATGTATTGGCCTTTCTGGATTTGTGTCGGGCAAGGTGACATTCTTTGTCGGGCTGATCTTGATCGTGCTCGGCACCGGCCTTCTGAAACCTAATATCTCGGCGATCGTGGGTGATCTCTACCCCGAAGGCGGAGCCAGGCGCGATGCGGGCTTCTCGATCTTCTACATGGGCATCAATACGGGCTCGCTGCTCGGACAGCTCGTGACCGGCTTCCTCGGTGAAAATTACGGATTCCACTGGGGGTTTGGCGCCGCCGGCGTCGGGATGCTGTTCGGATTTCTTTGGTTCACCCTGCGTGCACAACCGACACTTGGCGAAATTGGCAAGGAACCTACTAAAGATCCGGATCCGGCAAAGCAGGCATCGCGGGAGAATGGTGTAAAACTTCTCGTGGCAGGCATCCTCGTCGTTATCGCCGTTCTGGTCGCGTTGGCCGGTACCGGCGTAATCACGCTTGACCCTCAGGTCGTGGGCCAGTATTTTGCGTACGTTCTGGCCTCGATCGTCATCGCCTACTTTGCGTATGTTTTCATCTTTGGCGGGCTGAGCTTTGATGAGAAGAAACGCATACTGGTCATCGCAATACTTTCGCTTGCGGCTTTGATATTCTGGGCTGCATTCGAACAGGCACCTACGTCGCTTCAGCTTTTCGCAAAAGATTTTACGAACCGGGATTTCTTCGGCATGGAAATTCCCGCAACGTGGTTCCAATCGATCAACTCGCTTTTTATCATCATCTTCGCTCCGATATTTGCTTGGCTGTGGACGTGGCTCGCAACACGGAACATTAACATTTCCAGTCCGCTAAAGTTCGCATTCGGACTGGCGATGGCCGCCGTTGGTTTCGGACTGATGATCATTCCGGCAAACGCGCTCGTTGCAGCCGGCGGGGCGATCAAGGTTTCGGCATGGTGGCTGACGATCAGTTACTTGTTCCAGACGTTTGGGGAATTGTCGCTTAGCCCTGTCGGGCTTTCGTCGATGACGAAGCTTTCCCCTCGCCGGTATGTCGGCCAAATGATGGGAGTCTGGTTCCTCGCCACTTCCTTGGGCAACCTGATCGCGGGTCTTGTCGGTGGAAGCGTCGACCCCGAAAAGCTCGAACAAACGCCGACGCTATTTAAGGGAACGACGATCGCGCTCCTTATTGCCGCGGCGGTGCTGGCACTTCTCGCGATCCCGATCGCGAGGATGATGAAAGGACAGCCTGAAACGCTCAACGAGACGGACGAAGCCCGGGCAACTATCGAATAGCGCTTACGCCTCGCGATTCCGGTATGCCTGCATCGCCTCAGATGCTCCGGCGTGGATGATCTCCGGTTTGTGGTATTTCCAGTATTTTTCGAATTCCTCGTCGGCCATCGATGGATTCTCGAGCCGAGTCTTTTGTTTAAGATAGCCTTCTGCCCACTCTCGAATTTCCGGGATGGTATTCAACGCAGCACGCGCTCCGTGCATCCAATTATCTCGTTCCATTGTTTTGTTCGCCTCTTATGGTAGATTAAACACTTTGGCCCGCTCCCAGGGCAAGAGCGAGACCCTTAGAAGACCTTATTTCTGCACGGAGTTTTACGTGAAACAAAGCTTATTCGTCCTTCTCCTGGCCCTTTCATTGCTTCCCGGCACTATCTCTGCCCAGAAGGCCGCTCCTGCAATACAAAAGAACGCGGCCGCTGCGGTAACAACGGCTGAGCGAAAGCAGGATTATGTTGTCCCGTTCGTTAACAAAACGCTTCCGAATGGCCTTGAAGTGATCGTCCTTCAAGACACTTCGGTACCGATTGTGACGGTCGAGCTTGCGGTCCGCAATGGTTCCTTCACTGAACCGCCTGAATTGCATGGGCTTTCGCATCTTTACGAACATATGTTCTTCAAGCCGAATTTTGCCGTCGCTCTTCGCGACTGCGAAGCTCAGACCAGTCGGGTTTTGCTGCCGCCGATCTGCTCGCGGGCGATGGATCTGCGTTCTCGCATCGGCGATGTTTCGTACCTGAAAGACAGCAACAAACTGAGCATTGCCAATGGCTCAACCCGCGAAGAGATCGTCAATTACTATTTCACGACGACACGCGATTATCTTGCAGCAGCAATTCACAACATCAACGATGCCGTCCGTTATCCGATATTCGACGAAGAGGAATTTGAGAACGAGAAAAAAGTGGTGATTGGCGAGATCGACCGGCACGAGGCAAATCCGTTCGGCCTGCTTGACCGCGTAATGAAGCAAAAGCTCTTTTACAAATATCCAACACGCAAGGATCCTCAGGGTACGCGTGAATCTGTCGCCTCGGCGACCATCGAAAAGATGCGGACGATCCAATCGCGCTATTACGTACCGAATAATGCAGCACTTATCGTCACCGGCGATGCACAGCCCGAAGAAGTGTTCAAATTAGCTGAGCAGATCATGGGAAGCTGGGAACGGCGAAAGGTTGACCCGTTCAAGGAATTCCCGCTGGTCCAGCACCCTCCGCTTCCGAGAAGCGAAGGCGTCATCCTCGAACGAAGTAAAGAAGAAGTGACTGCGGAATCAGGCGAAGAGAATTTTTTTGCGATGATCGGCTGGCATGGTCCATCGATCGGCAAGGACGACGCCGCGACCTATGCCGCAGACGTCTTTTCGTACATCATCTCACAGCCCGATTCGCGCTTTCAGCGAAACCTTGTCGATTCGGGCCTTGCTTCGAACGTCAATTTCGGCTATTACACCCAGCGCAACATAGGCCCGATCAACCTGGTGTTAACGACCACGCCGGCAAAAGCAAAGGCCGCGATGAAGGCGGCATATGCCGAGATCGGGCAGTTCACCGATCCAAAATATTTCAGCGACGCCGAACTTGAGAGTGCAAAGACGATCCTCGAAACTAACGACCTGTTCGCGCGTGAAAAGCTCAGCGAGTACGCACACACGTTAGGCTTCTGGTGGTCTTCGACGGGTATTGAGTACTTTCGCGGCTACCATTCAAAGCTTCGCGCTGTTACGCGGGCCGATATCGACCGCTACATTAAGACATACATACAGGGTAAGAATCACGTCGCGGTTGCGATGGTTTCCGCCGACGGGAAGAAACTATCTGGAATAACCGAACTGGATCTGATCGGAGGTGCAAAATAATGCTGAAAATCACAACGCTCCTCTCGATCCTTCTCCTTACACTTCTGATCTCGTCGGGATCTTATGCGCAGGTGGCGGCCGGTGCGGATCGCTTTTCTGCCCAGGTGAAGTATGTTAGCGAGTTTGATGTCAATGGCTTAAAAGTGATCCTCAAACGCCGACCGGGTTCGCCTACTATTGCGGGCGGATTGTTCGTTCGCGGCGGTGCGCGGAACATCAACGAAAAGAATGCGGGTATCGAAGCGTTAACGCTTGCCGCGGCGATCGAAGCGGGGAAGAGAATGCCCCGGCAAATGGTCCGACGCGAACTTGCCGGAATGGGAAGCGCGATCGCGGCGGCTTCAACCAGGGATTACAGCGCTGTCAGTTTTGGAACGACCCGACAGCACTTTGACCGTTTCTGGGATATCCTTTCAGGCGTCGTGCTCGATCCGGCCCTTGCGGAAGAAGACATTGCCAGAACCCGGGAGCAAATTCTTACCGCCCTCCGCGAACAGGGTACTCTGCCGGAGAGCGCGCTCGAAACCCTCGAAGACCGGGCGATCTATTCCGGTCATCCGTACGCGAACGATGTGAACGGGACCATCGCGACCGTCAGTTCGATCACCGCTGCCGATATCCGAAGCTACCACAAGAGCATTATGGAAACATCGCACCTGCTCCTTGTGATCGTCGGCGACCTCGACCCCGACGCATTGAAAGTGAAGGTCATGGCAACCTTCGGAAAGTTGCCGCGCGGCTCTTACAGCGAAAAGCCTTATGCACAGCTCGACTTTTCGCGGCCAACCCTGGATACGTCCCAAAGGACCCTTCCTACAAACTACATCAAAGGGACTTTTGCCGCCCCGCCGCCGGGTTCGAAGGACTATTATGCAATGCGAGTGGCCATCTCCATCCTGCAAACGCTCGTGTATCAGACGGTTCGCCAGCAACTCCAGCTTTCCTACGCTCCGGATGCCGAAATGGATAGCTTCGCCGCGAACACCGCAAATATCTCTGTTTCAACGACCGACCCGAACCGGGCGGTCTCAGTGATGCGGCAGCAGATCGCCCTTATTCAGGAAAACACGCTTAAGCCAGAGGCGATCGACGAGATAGCCGCCTATTTCCTGACGCGGCACTACATCGGCCAGGAAACAAGCGGGGCTCAGGTCGGCGAACTCGCGCAATACGAACTGGTTGGAGGCGGGTGGCGAAACGCCTTTGGCTTCATGGATGGTGTCCGCTCGGTCACGCCCGACGATGTCCGCAGTGTTGCCAACAAGTACATGAAGAACCTGCGATTCGCATACATTGGGAACACCGCTGCGATCCAACGCTCGGTTTTCCTCGATTAGCGGACGATCGCCCCAACGTGGCTAAGTTGCAGATAGATCGGAGCCTGCCGTAATAGTCTAACGCCTGGTCAATACTCCACCTTTCAGTGGTCCCTCTTCCGATTCTCCGTTGGCGCAGGCCGATCGGAACCGCTCTTTGACCGGGACGGCTCGCTGTTTGCCGGCGCATTTCGTGTAGAAATACTCTTAGACGGCTGGGGCTCGCTCCGCACCGGAGCACTTCGGACCGGTTCACTTCGGACCGGAGCACTTCGCGGCGGCGGCTCATAGCGCGGCTGACGAATGGGCGGCTGGCGCTCGGTCTTTGTTTCGGGTGCCCGTGTTGGCGCAACCCGGATCGGATCGTCTCCTCTTGGGTCACGCTGTCTCTTGGTCTCGGGCTGGCGGATCGGTTCGACACGGACCGGTTCGTCCATCCGGCCGTCACGGCGCTTGACCTGACGCGGCGGCGGTTCGACCCTTATTGGAGCATCGTTATTTCGCAGCGGCTTTGTCTCGCGCGGAGCAGGCTCCGGTTTTATTGGCGCGTCTCCGGTTCGGATAGGATCGCGTGCGATCGCTCCGATCTTTCGCGTTTGGCCAACCGGTACACCCTGGCCTGATTCCGGCCTGATCGGATCACGTCCGCCGAATACCTTTGTGTTCCGAAGTGTCTGATCCATCGGCCCGCCGTTTTCCGGCCTGACCGTGGCACCGATCGATTTAGATGTCACCGGGACAAGCCGTGGCTTTTCGACCCTTATGGCCGTACTCACCTTCCCATCAAGCTCTTGATATGTGGGCAGTATCCTTGATTGGGTGTTCTCGCCAAGCGGCTTTGAAAGCGCAACCTTGGCATCAACGTCAGAAACACGTCCAAACCCGGCCTTTCCGCGGCCAAACGAGCTGAGCGTTGTTCCGACGACCGCACCAGGCGGCACCCGAAGCAGCGGCGGCGTCATTCTCCATGTCTGCCTGGATTCGTTATTAGTAAATACCGACGGCCCAACCTGGCCGGCCAGCGGACCAACGTACGCATTAGGCGTCGGCGTTGGAACTGGCCCGCCGTTTCCGCCGTTTCCGCCGTTGTGTCCGCCGTTTCCACCGTAATGGCCGCCGTTCCCGCCGTAGTTGCCGTGGCGACCGCCGCCCCAACCGCCGAAACACTGATTGTAATTAAAGTAGCCGTAACCTGTCGGCAATGGGTACCAGTAAATATTCTGATTTACGATCCTGACACCAACGAGTGCCGGATACCACCAACTCCGGCTCGTTCTCACATACCCGTAAGGCGACCAATTCCAATAGCCGTCATCATAGAACCAGCGGCCATGATGATAGGTTGCCCAACCCCATGGCTCGTCGTTCACCCAGGTCCAGCCAAAGGGCGGCACCCATCGCCAATTTCCATATCGGTATGGGGACCAGTTCGAATATGTACTGGTCACCGACCTGTACGGCCGCCAAACGTATCCATACTTTCTCGTATAGATCCACTGGCCATTGTCATCCAGGTCTTCTGCTCCGTAAATATCCTGATCGTAATACTTATCGTAATAGGCGTCCTTCAATCGTTTTGCTATGGTCGCATCGCGTTCAAGGGCCCACGAATCGAATTCATCCGCGTAGCGGTCAGCATCGACCGTTTCCCATTCGCCCGCAAGCGGCCCTTCGATCTTCAATGTTGCCGATCGGCCATTCTTAAGCGTAAAGCCTGAATTGTCGGAATACACATGTGCCTGGCCGCTGTCGGCCACCGTGATACGAACATCGCTGCTCGCTCCCGGCCGTCCGGCATCGACCCGATACATGCCAGCCTTCTGAATAGCAATAGTCGTTTCCGGAGCATCGATCTCAAAATATCCCTTATCTTTATCAAACTTGGTAAGGCGAGCGCTCAGCGTACCCTCAGACAGGCTTAGTGCTACGGCCCCGTCCTTTAGGCCAACAACCTTGAGATACGTGCTTTCAGCCAGTCGAATATGCGTATAGATGCTCAACTGGATCTCAAGACGTCCGTCACCGTCAGTCATTATTTCATCACCCTCGACGACCGGTAGATTGAGCACGGCCTTTTCCCAATCCTGGCTGCCCTCGCGACGGATCTGCGCATTGCCGCGAATAAAGCTGATCCGCGAAACTCTTGCGTCCACACCCGGATCTACATCGTCTTGAACATCGTCGTCCGCATAAACGGCGGCCGCGCACAAAAGCAGCGCCAGGCCGCAGAAAAGCGTTACAGCCTTTTTTGTGGAACGCATATTTATCTCCCCTCCAAATTTTCGGCAGTTCTCCCGTCGGCGGGTGACATCTGATCGTTCGCGCCGATCTCTTACAAATTCAACAGCAAAAAGCGTTCCTCTATTCGATATTTCACCTCTCTAACAAAAAACCTCGCTTCAAGCGAATGAGCACCCAATACGCACAACGAAAACGTGCAACCATACATCTACATCCAGCCGAAATCGTGCAACCGGGTCAGATAAATTGTGGAGGCCCATTTTTGCCAAAGGGCATAGAACCGACGCCTCAACGATTGCGGTGCGGTGTCTCGAGCGGTAACATTTTATCTGGAGAAGTAACTCTTGTACGCATGAGAAATCTGAGAATGATGTTTGCACCTGTATGTCTGGTGCTTCTTTTACTACTACCGGCCTTGGGCCAGAAAGCGGCATCCGCCGCCAAGCCCGACCCGACCAAACCAGTCCGCGATGCGTTCGAACGACTCCTCGAAGGCATTCGCCAGGCCGATGCCGCAAAGGTAATGAGCGTGTACGACAATAGCCCGCGAACATTGTTCTTCAATAATAACGGAACGGTCACCCTCGGTTGGGAGACAATGAAGAATAACCGCGAATCGAGCTACCAAAAAACAAAGGACGTCGCCCTTGAGGTGAAAGGCGTCCGTGTGGAAATGCTTGGTCCGGCGGCTGCATACATTTCATGCACGTGGACTCAATCGCAGATCTATGACGGAAAGCTAGAGAACGCAGCCGGCCGAATGACCCTGATCTTCAAAAAGGTGGGAAAGGAGTGGAAAGTGGTCCACCTTCATACTTCGCCGTCAGTGCCTGCCGCTGACAGGCCGATCCTTGATTCCGAGAAAACAACGCAACCTGCGAAACAACCCAGTCAATACGAATAGGCCGAACGAAGAAGGGCCGCCCACTCGGACGGCCCTTTGACACATTTAACGTCGTACCGATCAAGCAGGCACTTTGCTGCCTGGATAGCTTGCACCAAGCCTTACATCCTCACCCTCGGCGAGCGATGAAACCAGCTCAAAATGAAAATAGTCGAACTTGTCCGCAACCGGCTGCTGTACGCGCTTATCGTACATATCCCGTGAACGGTCGATCGCCTCTCGAAGCCGATCATACAGGTCCCCGCGCTCGCGGCCTTCGGCAACTTTCTGTTCGTTATACAACTTGATCTCGGAAACCAAAAGCCGTGCGAATCGGCGTGCATCGTTGTGCAGCCTTCGCTCGTCTTCCGGCACCTCGATCGGAAGTTCAACGTTGCGGTCGCGATATCTGGTCCGCGGCGCTGGGGACGTGACCGTTTCGACGGGAGATTCGGCCACGACTGGCGCCGCTGGCTCCTCGATCACTTCCGGAAACTCTTCGACGGCCTCTACAGGTACGTATTCTTCTACCGGTTCTTCGGCGACCGGTTCGTAATAGGTTACCTCTTCAACCTCTTGAACGATCACCTCGCCAGATTGCTCGGATCGAACGTCGTCTTTGACCGCATCAACGGATGCAGTAGGCTCCTCTTCAACCTCGGCCGTCTCCACCAGTTCAAAGCCGGTCGCTTCGGGTGTTGCCTCGACGGGAACACTACCGTGTTCCGGTGACTGGGCCGACGGTTCGACCTCAGTGGCGACCTCTTCCGTTGGAGATTCATTAGGCGCAAGTGCCTGAACATCAGCGTGCTCAAATTCTTGAACGCCCGCGTATTCTTCTTCGACCAACTCCGCTTCGGCAACTGCTGAATCGGCCTGCACTGGCTCAGCCACCGCCGCTGCCGGCTCGTGATCGGCCTGTTCCTGATATCCTGGTTCGGGTGCTGCCTCGGCCGGAGCAGGCTGCGCCGCTTGGGCGGTGGCCGCGCCAAGTTCAACCGTTAGGCCCGCAACCCGCACAAGCGTTTCGAGAGCTTCAGGATTTAGTGAAAGGCCCTCGGCTCCATAATCGGCATAGAGCACCGCAACGCCACGGCCACGGGCAACCAGTGGGATCGCGTACATCCGGTCTGGCGTCCCAAAGCCAAGCTTTTCAAGGAAAACATCGTTCTCCGCTTGGCTATTCGAGGCGGACGCAGCTGTCCCAAGGGTGGATATAGCTTCCGAAAGGATCGTATCCGCCGACATCGGGAAATTGATCGAACGAATAGTGTCGTCGTCAACAATTGCCTCGCCAAATGCGCGCCAGCCGACAAACTGCTCATTTTTGACGATGAAGAACGCGCCGCGCGGAGCAAAATGGGACGCGTGATCGACAAGAAGCCGCAGTATCTCAGACTGCGAAGCTTTGCTGCTGATCTCGTCGATCGCGTCACGAAGCTTATCGAAGTTAGCTGCCGGCGCCGCCTGTTCTTTTAGCTTTTCGGCTTCGCCGATCGCGGTCGCGGTGAGCGTAGCCCCTTCATCGCGGGCAAGCCGCAAGTGTTCAATAACAGATTCATTGAACGCATGGTCGAGAGCAATGGCGGCGTCGAACCTGCCAACGAGCTTTCGCACAGCCTCATCGGTCTGGGCCTTGTGCTTCTCGAACTCAGTTTCGAAGTTCTTTTGAAACTCGGATACTTCATGCCTTAGTTCAGCAAGAAATCCTTTGAGGTAACTCTCGAATTCAGTTCTCAAACTTAGTTCGAGTTCTTCACTGTTCACTGGGGTATCTCCTCCAAAATTTGAAATACGGTTGGAATCGAACGCGCGTTTCTGGCGGGACGGGCGAGGAAAGAAAATGGGCATCAGCGGCAGCCATGACGTTGAATGCCAAATGCCGCCAGTAAAAAGTATTGCGGATTTGTACGCCCCGTGTCAAGAATTTCTTCACGGCCGCCCGCCTGGCAACCGACACTTCTAGCAATATTATACAGGGGTGGGACAGGATCTAAACAGCAAGTACCGAGATATCCGGATCGATCTCGTTGCGAATTATGTTCTCGATCGCCATCAGCGTCCCGGTCAAGGAACTCGGGCACGTGCCGCAGGCGCCCTCATAACGGATCTTCAAGGTCGAGTCTTCCAAGCCAACAACTTCAAGCCAGCCTCCGTCACCGGCAAGATATGGCCGGATGCGATCATCAAGCAGAGCGTTGATCTCGGCGATCTTTGGGTCATCATTCGCGGCGGCGGCCAAAGCACCTCCGACCGCGGCGGCGGCCCCGTTTCGATGCCCGTTTGAAAAAGCCACTGCCGCAGCAGCGCGGATAGGCACGGCAAGTGCGGGCAAGACCTCATCCCATTCGGCCTCGTCCGTTTTCTCGACCGTGATCATCTTGTCCATATAGAAAACTGACACGACCTCGCCGACCGCAAATAAAGACGCGGCGAGTTTATCATCGGCCGCCGACGCTTCGTTCTTGAAAGAATGTGATGTTCCATGAGAAACGGGCTCTTTCAAGATGAACTTGACGGCATTCGGATTCGGTGTTTCCTGTATGTCCGCGATTTTTGGCATCGTTACAACGTGCAATGCACTACTGTTTCAATCATCGACATTCCTTACATTTTTGTCAACATTAGGCGCTCGCCCTCCACGCTGCCGTCAAGACATTCGGCTGTGGTTGGGGGAAAAATGCAAGAACCGGATCCTTGCACGGCGAATGCCCGCACTGATCCGGTCCATCTTAGATCTAGGTGGGTCTGAGCATCGCCCAGACAACATTCAAGCTATTCC
>WBZY01000681.1_pt1 | contig 23659 bp, 18 predicted proteins | sample 5204191 | NCBI WGS metagenome assembly WBZY01 (sample SAMN12344363, study PRJNA552823) | activated sludge metagenome | biome: Activated sludge suspended growth; feature: Anammox Sidestream; material: Wastewater; isolation source: activated sludge from anammox sidestream of wastewater treatment...
CCCCCCAGGGGAATGATCTTCAATTTTCCTTGCTTACTCATACAATATGTTTATCCTTGTTTTGTTAAATTTTTTATCCGCCATTGGCGGTAAAGGTCATAAAAAAAATGACCCTCGCTGACTTGCTCGCGAGGGATTGTGGATCACATGCGATTGTCTTTTACACAAACTGCCACCCTTGGCAGTGCCACCAGTCAACTTCAATGGCTGGAAGTATAGCAGGGCGGAGGGGATTTGTAAAGCGGGGGATTCGTCCTGAGCGGAGTGGCGCGTGAGGTTCGCGCCACGTAGTCGAAGGACGCGTCTTTCGCAGGGGAGGGTTGATTCAGTTTCCCCCGGCATTTTCTCCGCTTCAACACCGCCCGACGATCAACCGTCGGGCTATTCATACGAAGCCCCCTCAAGGGGACTCTTGGTTCTGAGTGCGATACGTTGCGTTCCAGCATAATAATATTTCGTAATGACTCCATTCGCCACTTCGTAGTGACTGCCGACAAAGTACGTGGTGGTTGATCCGTTGCTCATATTCATCACGGATTTTACCCGCTTCCCGTCGCCGTCGTAGAGGAAGTCCGCGATGGACACGTCAAACCCGCACCGATTGGCCGGTGCGGGTTTTGTTTTAGATTGACATTCACTTTTGCCTCATGTAAACTCCCTGCATGGACATTGACCTCGACCTCTATCGTCACGAAGTCCGCGTTTCGACGAATCCGCTGGTGAGGCTATCGGCGATAGATATTTCGCCCGATCATCCCCAGCGGACGTTTGTTTTCATCCACGGGTTTGGGGGACAGGCGAGTCAGTGGCGCAACCAACTGCAAAAATTCGCAGTAGATAACCGCGTTATCGCGCTCGACTTGCGCGGGCACGGACTCTCCGATAAACCAACCAGCGGCTACGACATGCCGCAGATCATCGAAGATGTGGAAACCGCGCTGACACTTCTCAATGTAAAAGGGAAGTTTGTTTTAGTGGGACATTCCTTCGGCGGAGCGATAGTCACTGAATATGCGTTGAAAAATCCGAGCCGGGTCGAGCGGTTGATTCTGATCGCCACAGCGGGTCAATACAAGTTGCGGACTTTGTATCGCTCTGTGTTGAGTCTGCCAGTTTCAGTTCTGCGGTGGCTTGCGCCTCTAACTCGATCTTGGCTCCACGCCGCGCCGTACGCGCTCAAACGATTCTACGGCGATAACATGTCGAAGTGGATGGGCTGGGACCGCTTCGCCGCGCTGGAAGTTCCCACGCTGGTGATTCGCGGCCACCGCGACCGGGTGTTCGAGCGTCCATTTTTCGAGCGAGTACCCGGATCCATTCCGGGGGCGGAAGATGCCGACATCGGCGTGTCCGGTCACATGGTCATGTTGGAGCGGCGCGAGGCGGTGAACCGCGCGATGGAGCGATTCCTCGCTGGCGAAGGTCAACGTTCGTGGCGGGTATCCAATAGCCGTCCGTTAAAGAACAGTGGGCGCGAGTTGCTGTTGAAGACGCGCCCATGGTTGGAAAATTACGAGCGGGGCGTGCCGTACACCGTCAGCGTGCCGAATATCCCGTTGCATCATTTATTGCGTTCGGCGGTGCGGCGTTTTCCGAATCGCCCGGCGATCTATTTTGAGGGGAGTCGTTTATCGTATCGGCGATTGAATCACGAGGCGAATCGTTTCGCCAACGCGTTGCTTTCGCTCGGAGTTGGCAAAGGCGCCCGTGTGGTGTTGTTATTGCCGAACGTGCCGCAAATGGTGGTCGGATTTTACGGCGCGATGAAAGCCGGCGCGACTGCGGTTTTATTGCCGCCGGTGATCGAGCCTGATGAAATTGTTCGCCAAGTGAAGGATTCGGACGCTAGTGTTCTCGTCACACTTTCGATGTGGGCGGGGCTTGCCAAACAGATTCAAGAGGGGAGCGGCGTGCCGCATGTGGTGTTGACCGACCCCGCCGATTATTTGTCCCTGCCGAAGTATTTAGTCTCTTCGTGGCGCAATCGTGGCTACGGTTTGCGCAACTCGCTGAGATGGAAAGATTGGCTTGGTGGAAACAGCAACAAATCGCCGACGGTTGAAGTCTCACCGGATGATCTGGCTGTGATCCAATACACCGGCGGAACGACCGCGCAATCGAAGGGCGTGATGTTGTCGCATCGTAATCTTGTGGCGAACGCCTTGCAGACACGTCACTGGCTTCCAGACGCGCGCGAGGGGAAGGAACGATTCTTATGCGTCGTGCCGATCTTTCACAGTTACGGCTTGACCACCGCCATGAACGTGCCGATCAGCGTGGGCGCGGCGATGATCCTCAAGGCGCAATTCCAAGTGCTGGATGTGTTGAAAGCCATCAAACGCTACAAGCCGACCATCTTCCCCGGCGTGCCAAACATGTACCGCGCCATCAATAGTTTCCGCGGCGTGCGCAAGTTTGGCATCCAATCCATCAATTACTGCATCAGCGGCTCGGAGCCGTTGCATGTTGAAGTGCAGGAGGCATTCGAGAAATTGACGAAGAGTCGTTTGGTGGAAGGATACGGCTTGACCGAAACTTCGCCGGTCACGCACGCGAATCCGTTGGGAGAAAAACGAAGGGTCGGCACGATCGGCGTTCCGCTCCCTTCAACGGAAGCAAAAGTATTGGACCTCTCGCAAAAAAATAAAGAAGTGAAGCAAGGTCACATCGGCGAACTCGCCGTGCGCGGTCCGCAAGTGATGATGGGATATTGGAAAGACCCAAACGCGACAAAAGAAGTTTTATTCGATAATGATTGGCTCCTCACCGGCGACATCGCGCAAGTAGACGAAGACGGATACACCCGCATCATCGCGCGCAAAGCAGATATGTGGTACCCGCATCAACACAAGAAACAACCCGCTTTCCCGCGCGACGTGGAAGAAGTGATTTATGAAATCCCGCAAATTAAAGAGGTGGCAGTTACCGCAGTGGCGGGCAATCCGTTTGCGTTCGTGATCGCCGGGCAAGAACGCCCCACGCCGGCAGCGGTGATGGCATATTGCAAACGCAGACTGCCCGCGCATCTCGTTCCGCGTTTTGTGATCTTTATGGATGAATTCCCAAAATCCTATATCGGCAAAGTGTTGCGGCGTGAATTGGCTCGGAGATATGAAAAGCACGCCTGAAATCGAAATCCCTACAACTGCAAATTATGTCCAACAGGGGAGCGGCTCGCCGGTCATTTTGATTCACGGCGTCGCCGCGTCGCTTCACGATTGGGACGAACTGACTCCCGAACTCGCAAAGAATGGGTACGCCTCGTACGCGCTCGACCTGCTTGGTCACGGTGACAGCCCCAAACCCGATTCGCGCTCGTATCATGTGGAGTGGCTCTTCGAACATTTTTCAAAATGGATGACGTCGCTTCGACTGACCGAACCCGCGATCCTCGTCGGACATTCACTCGGCGGATTCATCGCGCTGGAGTACGCGCGCCGTTTCCCAACGCGGACGGGCGGCTTGGTCCTCGTTAGTCCGTTTTATTCGCGCCTTCAACTTCCTCTCCTCCTGCGCCGCTCGTACAGCAGTATCGGCTTGCGGAAAATCATCCTCAAGCGGACGCCCGCATGGCTCTTCCGCCTCATCGTGGATCTAACCAGCGTGGCGATGGGTCACAGCACGGGCGCGTTACATTCCCTGCCGGAACACATCCGCGCGCAGACTGCGTTGGATTACACACGCACCGCGCCGGGCGTGTATCACATCCCCAATGAAATTTCCGATAGCGCTGAAACGTTGTCGCATATCGCTATCCCAACCTTGGTTGTGTGGGGCGACCGCGATAAAACGCTCGCGCCAGAATCTTTCCCGAAATTAGTCGCAGCCATGCCGCGCGCTGTTGGAAAGTCAATTCACGCCGGGCATGTGCCGCACCAATCCAACGCGGAGGAGTTTAATCCGATGGTGTTGGAATTTTTGAAGTCGACTCGATTCTCGTAGTGCGACATTCATGTCGCTCTTGCGCAAGCACAGCCTGAAACGCGAGACGCTTCTCAGTCTCGCGTTACGGAATTAACTGTGCAAGGCGAGTTAATGAAATGGAAATGCTGAGATCGTCGGCGGGGAGAGAGTCGAGGAGACTGAAGCAACTCTCCCTGCGAGAAGAAGCGGAGTCGGCACCCGCATTTTGAATCCGCCGATATTTGTCACGATATTTTAAGGTCATGCCTCTTGAATTGAAAAATCGGTTGTGCTAGAATTCGGCATGAAAACAACCAAATGTATGGGGATGCAGAGCCTTTACGCCCATATTTGGCGGCAACAAATGTTCTAAAAATCGGAGAGTTTATTCATTCATGCGGTGCCCATACTGCCAACATCACGACTCTAAAGTGCTAGATACCTCCCATGACAACCACGGAGGCATCCGCCGCCGCCGCGAATGTTTCAAGTGCGGACAGCGCTTTAGCACCTACGAGCGTCCCATCCTTGCGACGCCGCTTCTGGTGAAACAGGATGGCACGCGCGAAGAGTTTGACCGCGAAAAACTGGCGCGCGGCGTCCGCATCTCGTGCGCCAAGCGACCCGTCTCCGCCGCCGACATCGAGCGTATGATCGGACAAGTCGAATCGCAATTACAGAAAATGGGCAAATCAGAAGTTTCCTCCCGCATTGTTGGCGACCTTGTGATGAAAGGTCTGAAAGAGTTGGATCAGATCGCGTACATCCGTTATGCGATCGTGTATCTTGGGCTGGACGATCTCCAGTCCATTCGCAACGAAATCAATCATTTACTCGAAGGCTAATTTACCGACAACCATCATTCCGCAGTGGGCGGAGTGTCAATGGTTGTCGGATTTTTGTCGAAATTAATAACTGATTAACCATGTCATTCTGAGCGGAGCGAAGAATCTCTGATGTTGTCGTAGAGACCCTTCGCTGGCGCTCAGGGTGACATATCGGAAGTTCACAAATCACTTTGAGGAGAGTGCGTCATGGCTACCAAAGCAGTCACGAAAACGGAACAAGTAAAAAATGGGTTGCTTCCCACGCCGCCCATGCCGAGGGATTTACCCAAAGCAAACCTCACCGATAACGCGCGGCAAGTGTTGATGAAACGCTACGTCCGCCGCGGGGACGATGGCAAGCCTGCCGAAACGGTCGAGGAGATGTTTTGGCGCGTGGCATATCACGTGGCGAAGGTCGAAGCGATGTGGGACGCCGACATTCAAGAGCGGACGATCCAGTACTACCATTTATTATCCAGCAAGAAATTTTTTCCGAACTCCCCAACATTCACAGGCGCAGGGACTCCGCTCGGCCAACTGGCTGCATGTTTCGTACTTCCGATCACCGACGATATGGGACGTCACTCGGCGGGTATCTTCCAAACCCTGCGCGACGCGGCGTTGATCCAGCAGACAGGCGGCGGGAACGGATTCTCGTTCTCGCGTCTACGTCCGCATGGCGCGATGGTGCAGACCTCAGCAGGACAGGCAACGGGACCTGTGGGATTCCTCCGCGTGTACGATCATGCGTTTGGCGAGATAGCTCAGGGCGGAACCAGGCGTGGCGCCAATATGAGTGTGCTTCGTGTTGACCATCCTGATGTGGAAGAATTCATTGTGTGCAAGATCAATGAGAACCAGATTACGAACTTCAACATCTCAGTCGGCATCACGGACGCATTCATGCGGGCGGTGAAGAACGATGAGGAATGGGAGTTGCGATTCCCTGATTTGAAAGAGATGAAGCAAAAAGGATTCAGCGGCACGCTCGAACAAGCCGAAGCCGCGGGCATCACGATCCACACGTACAAAAAAGTGAAAGCGCGGGAGTTATTCGATAAGATCGTCAAGCAGGCGCATCACAACGGCGAGCCTGGCGTGTTGTTCCTCGACGCGGCGAATCGGAGTAATCCCGTTCCGCATTTGTACCCATTGGAGGCGACAAACCCGTGCTTTATCGGTTCGACGCGCATTGCAACAGATTTGGGCTTGCTTACGATCCAAGAACTTGCTGAAAATGAAACGACATTCATGGTCGCAAACGACCAACGTGTGCCGCAAGGCGGCTTTGGGGATTCGGGAAATTCTCGCGGCGTGGTGTATCGTGCATCATCACCCGCTTGGAAGACGCGTGAGAATGTTCAAACTTTCAAATTGACGACAAAGCATGGACATTCAGTTACCGCGACAGCCGATCACAAGTTCCTGACGAAATCGCGCGGCTATGTTGAACTTGGTCAATTGAAAGACGATGATGTACTGCTCTTACAATCGGGAGAGGGCGTTTGGAGTCGAAATTCGATATTGCCGAATGTTGAGTATGTTCAAGAGAAAATGGCTGTAATGGCGCGTGGCGGCGACCATGCTTCTGGGCACACAACGACTCGCAGTGACTTTGCTCAGCAATACGCAAACTTGCCGAAACACTGGTCGCATGAACTTGGAGTGGTGGTCGGCGCGTTGGTGGGCGACGGCTGGCTTAGCCCAAGTAGCAACTCGCCTGTGGGAATGGTCTTCAATTACGAGAACGACGAGTTATTGAATGCTGTTCAACAGACAATGCAAACGTATTTCCGCGCGGGACACTTGCACGAACGTGGTTCGGTCCGACAATTAACCTATGGAAGGTTGCCCTACGAATTCTTTTCTTCGTTGGGAGTCTTACCTGCCCGTGCTCATGAAAAACGAGTGCCGAATTCGGTTTGGTCTGCTCCGCGTGAGGCGAATGTCGGATTCTTGCAAGGATTATTCACAACCGATGGAACCGTCAATATTTCCTCGTACAAAAAATCATGCAGTATCCGCCTTGCGAGTTCCTCGGTTGATCTGTTGCGCGATGTGCAGATGCTCCTGCTCAACTTCGGGATTGTCAGTCGTATTCATAAACGCCGAGAAGCAGGTCTTCGCAACATGCCTGACGGCAAAGGCGGCATGAAAGAATATTTCACACAGGCTGACTATGAACTTATCGTTGACAAGGTAAACCGCGACAAGTTCGTAGCGGAAATTGGTTTTCTGGATTCCGCAAAACAAAGCAAGGTTCAGGAGTTCATTTCAAACAAGACTCGCACTTCCAACGCAGAATCGTTTGAAACAACGATCGTTTCGATTGAAGATGCTGGATATGCCGATGTGTACGACTTGACCGAACCACAGACGCATAGCGTGATTGCCAACGGCATCGTCGCACACCAATGCGGTGAGCAATGGCTTGGACCGTACGAAAACTGCTGTCTCGGTTCGGTGAATCTCAATGAGCACTGCGGACCCGACGGAACAGTTGATTGGGAATTGTTGCGCGAGAGTGTTGTGACTGCCACGCGTTTCCTCGATGATGTTGTCGAAGCGAATGCGTATGTGCCTGCTGTTCCGCAATTGACAGAAGCCGCACACAAAGCGCGCCGCATCGGACTTGGCATCATGGGTCTCGCGGACTTGATGTATCACGTCGGCGTGCGATACGGATCGAAAGAGGGGCAGGAGTTCGGCGCGCAGGTGATGGAGTTCGTTCGCTATCACGCGATGGTCACGAGCGTCGAGTTGGCGAAGGAGCGCGGCGCGTTCCCCGCCATCGAAGGAAGCATCTACGACAAGAAAGATATGAAATGGGCTCCGCCGCAGACGCTGGTCAACTATCAGAATAACTGGAACAAGCCGCCCGTCGAATGGGACGCGGTGGTGGATGGAATCCGCAAACATGGAATCAGAAATGCCGCGCAGACCACCGTCGCTCCGACAGGCACGATCGCAACCGTCGCGGGATGCGAGGGCTATGGCTGTGAACCCGTCTTCGCGCTCGCATATATTCGTCACGTCAACGATAACGGCAAAGATTTGAAACTCGCGTATGCCAGCCCGCGCTTCGATGAGGCGTTGAAAAAATTGGGGCTCGGCGAAGAGAAACGGCAGGAGATCGTCGAGCAGGTGATGCGCGAGGGCACGTGCCAGCACATCAAAGAAATTCCGCAGGCGGTGCGCGATACGTTCGTTGTGTCGGCGGACATCACTGCCGATGAACATGTGCGCATGCAAGGCGCGTTGCAAGCGTTCGTGGATAACTCGTTGTCGAAAACGGTGAACTTCCCCGAGGGCGCAACCGAAGCGGATGTTGCCACCGCGTACATGCTCGCGTGGGATCTCGGATGCAAAGGCATCACGGTGTATGTGACGGGTTCGCGCGATAAAGTGGTGTTGGAGACGAACGCCACTGCGGATAAAAAAGCGCCTCAATCCCAGCCGACAGTTGATTCTGTTTCGAAACCCGACGCTTCGTCTGCGGCTACTCCTCCGCTCAGCGCGACATTCTTCCACGACCCGAAGAAACCGCGTCCCCGCGCGTTGACGGGAAAAACATACAACGTTGAAACTCCCGTCGGCAAAGCGTTCATTACCATCAACGAAAACGGAGGCGAGCAACCGTTCGAGGCGTTCATCAACACCGCGAAGGCTGGCTCTGAAACCGCCGCCGTCTCCGAAGCCATCGGCAGACTCATTTCGTACATCCTGCGAATGACCTCAACAGTGAAACCGACAGACCGCATGCGCGAGATCGTGCGTCAACTCATCGGCATCGGCGGCGGTCGCTCGTTGGGATTCGGTCCCAACCGCGTGCGGTCACTGCCCGATGGGATCGGTCAGGTACTCGACACGTACCTGCGCGAAAAAGATGGATTGAAAACCGACTTGGATGAAAAGAAATCCAACGGCAATGGCGGTCACACGATCGAGGAAGAGGTGAGCGCAATGCAGGCATCACCCAAAATGAAGATCGGCGACCTGTGTCCCGAATGCGGAGAAGCCGCCGTGGTGAATGAAGAGGGTTGCAGGAAGTGCTATGCGTGCGGGTTTAGTGAGTGTTAATGTTGTATGAAATGTTCCGCCCGCAGTTTAACTGCTGGCGGAACAGATAAAGCGGATGGTAAAATGAAATTATGAATCGGACAATGACCTCCGTCAAAACGAAAATTCGCCCGGTTGGGTTTCCGCCTGTGGCAAGCACGTTGCCGCTGGCAATTCAACGGATTGTTTCCGAACTCAAACCAGAAAAGATCATTCTGTTCGGTTCGTATGCGTATGGGAATCCTACACCGGACAGTGACGTGGACTTACTGGTCATTATGAACACGAAGGAGAAAGATGTTGACCGGTATGTGGCTGTCTCGAACTTGCTTTATCCGCGCCAGTTCCCGGTGGACATTCTGGTCAAGACGCCGAAAGAAATCGAAACGGAAAAGAAGAAGCGGGGAAATTTTTTCCTGCGCGAGATTTTGACCAAGGGGAAGGTATTGTATGAGCGACGCGGATGACGCCCTGGAATGGGTGAAGTACGCCGAAGAAGATTTGATTCTGGCGAAAAGCGCGCTGAGGCGGAGCAAGCCGCTTACCATGGGCTCTTGCTTTCACAGCCAACAATGCGCCGAGAAGTACCTCAAAGCAATTCTAGTTTCAAAAGATGCTGAATTTCCGAAGACGCACGACTTGTTGATCCTTGATGGGCTTTGCAAGGCGGCAGGTATTCTCACAGGATTTACCAAAGAAGATTTGGGTAGGTTATCGGGGTATGCCGTTCGTACTCGTTATCCTGGGAATCAGCCAGTTCCGAAAGAGGCAAGGGAGGCGCTTGAGATAGCAATACAAATTCGCCGTTTTGCTCGACCTTTCCTTGGGTTGAAGAGATGAAGATCGGCGACCTGTGTCCAGAGTGCGGAGAAGCCGCCGTGGTGAATGAGGATGGTTGCAGGAAGTGTTACGCGTGTGGGTTTAGTGAGTGCTAGTGAGTTAGAACGATGGAAGGTTTGAAGGGTGAGCGGACGAGGAGACTCGTCCGCTTTTTGTTATGCTATAATGTATCCACAATTGTAGGCACAGACAGGAGATTAAAATGGTCACTGTTGGAATTCGAGAACTGAAACAGCAAGCCAGCGAACTTGTCCGTGTGGTGCGTGAGACAGGGAAAGAAGTGCAGATCACGTATCATGGGGAAGTGGTCGCGTTGTTGATCCCCGTCAAGAGCAAACGAAAAAAAGATGACGCGAAGGCTTGGGCGAAGCTCGACCATCTTGCCGCGGAAATCGGCGCGCGCTGGCCTAAGGGAGTCTCTGCCGCGCGTGCGGTATCTGAGTCGCGGCGATAATGTTTATCGTCCTAGATGCCAGCGTTTGGGTGGCTCGGCTGGTCTCCGAAGATGTTTTCTATGAGCCTGTGAAGAAGTGGATGTCTGAACGCATCGAAGCGGGAGATCAATTCCTTGCGCCGTCGCTTCTTCTAGCTGAAGTTGGCGGCGCGATCAGTCGTCGTACAACTTCGACGTTAGGGTTGGATGCTGTTGAGCAATTACAAAACCTATCAAGTTTACAGTTGGTTGAAATGGAACATTCTCTGATACAAGAAGCGGCTCGACTCGCGGCGGATTTGGGTCTGCGCGGAGCCGATTCTGTTTATGTGGCAGTCGCGGCGCGGTTAGGTGTTCCGCTGGCGACACTGGATACAGAGCAAAGAGAAAAATCTGTTTATCAAATCACAATGTTGGATATCCCCTCATGATGCTTGTTACTTTGTAACGACCTTAATTCTTCCGCCCAAACCTCCACCACAACAACCCGCCGACCAAAATAATTCCCAAAACCAAAACAATACCCAACCCAGAACCGCCCGTGGATTCTTCAACAGGGACAACTTCTGTCGCCGCAATCTCAGTAGGCGGCAATGACGTGATCGACGGACTCGGCGTCAACGTAACCGTTGCTGGCGCGAGTGTGGATGTCGCCGTCGCGGGCGGCGTGACGCGCAACAGCAATTTTTGATTTGGGATGATGACCGATGCCGCGCCTAATCCGTTCCAGTTCATCAGGTCTGCGAGCGGCACGTCGTATAAGTTCGCGATACCCGAAAGCGTTTGTCCGCTTTGCACAACGTGATAATAATTTCCGCTCGCGTCAGGCGTGATCTTTTGGATCGCGCTCAAGGTGGGACTTGGCGTCACGTTGCCAGGCGAGATCACAAGTTTTTGCTCGATCTGCAGGGGCCAATCCGCTTGAAGTCCGTTCAATTGTAAGATTCGATCTACTGAAACGCGATACGCCTCCCCGATGGTAAACAGCGACTGATACGGCTGAACCACGTGGACGATCTTTCCGTCCGCGTCGGGAGTTTGCGTTACCACCATGCCGCGCGGAGTTGGTGTGGCGAATCCCGCCGTGTTTTTATTCGGGATGAACAATCGTTGACCCGATTGCAACGGCGTGTCGCGCGTGATGTTATTCCACGTTTCGATATCTTGAATGGTCACTTGATACGCGACCGCGATTGCCCAGAACGATTGTCCCGCCTGCACCACGTGAAAAATTTTCCCGTCCGCATCAGGCGTGGCGATCTTTACGGGGAGGATCAATTGCGAGACAGGATTCGGAACCGTGCTTGTTCCTGGAGTCCCGCCCGATGGGGAGGAGGAAGTTGTACTCCCACATGCCTGCCCCGAAACATACGCGGCTTGCAGGATGAAATACGTTTTGCCATTGACTGTCGCGACGCCCGCCCCTACGTGACAATACTCAGGCGTGACGGCTGGTCGCATATGATCGGGGTCTGCCCAAACTGCCATGATCTCGTCAATGCCCATGCCGCCGTTCCAGCTCACGGCGAAATTTTCAGTCGCCCAGACTGTCCCGCCTCCGCCGTATCCCGCCGCCGCGATTCGTCCGCGCACATCGCCGATATGCCACGACATATTATTTGCCGCCATCGTCTGCGCCGTAGATTGGGCGACCGCATTGATGATCGGGTCTTCGATGAGCGCGGGTAGTCCGTATGAAACGCGCAAGGTGTTCATCGCGAGAATTAATTCAAACGCGCTGACTTGGGCGGCAGGCGCGTGAATCGCATTCGCGCGAACGGTGTGCGGGGGAGTGAAAATTCCCGCGCCAAGCGCGAGGAGCATGATACGAGTGAGTAAGCGGTTAAAACGCATGCGATGATTATAATTCTGACTCGTTGACGCCTGTATTTTCCAAATAAGATAAAAATAAGTGACTTTCGCAGGATAAAAGTCACTAAGCAGCAACGGAGGACATGGTATCCTAATTTTAGGTACAGAACTTACGTAGTTGGCGGGCAGTTGTACTGCCGCCGCCGCAGTGCAACTACGGCGCAACAGGTTCACCTGCGTAAGTTCCAAGGTGTTGAGTCAAATCAAAACTGCGAGATGTAATCTCGTTGTCAACATAAAGGAGTGAACATCATGAAGGTGCAAAACAAAGTGATCGTTGTGACCGGGGCAGGCAGCGGCATGGGACGCGAGATCGTCTTGAACCTGCTTTCCAAAGGCGCGAGCGTGGCGGCTCTGGATATGAACGAGAAAACCTTGCAGGAAACAGCGAATCTTGCGGGTGACAAAAAAGAGAAACTGGCTGTATTCGTTTTGAATGTCACAGAGAAAGAGGCTGTGGAAGCGCTTCCCGACAAAGTGATCGCCCGCTTCGGCGCGGTAGACGGCATTATCAATAACGCCGGCATCATCCAGCCCTTCGTCCGCTTGAACGACCTGAAATTCGAAGCCATCGAGCGCGTGCTGGATGTGAACTTATATGGAACGTTGTACATGGTAAAAGCGTTCCTGCCGCATTTGCTCAAACGTCCCGTCGCGCATGTTGCGAACGTTTCCAGCATGGGCGGTTTCCTCCCGGTGCCCGGTCAAACTGTCTACGGCGCAAGCAAGGCGGCGGTCAAACTCCTGACCGAGGGCTTGTACGCCGAACTCCTGAACAGCAATGTCAAAGTGACGTTGGTCTATCCCGGCGCGATTGCCACGAACATCACCACCAACTCAGGCGTTTCGATTGCCGCCTCAACCGACACTAAGTCTTCTTCTTTCAAAGCCTTGCCCGCCGACAAAGCCGCGGAGATCATTGTGGACGCCATCGAAAAGGATCGCTACAGTGTGCTGGTCGGTTCGGATGCCAAGTTTATGGACTTTATCTACCGCTTGAATCCGAAAGGCGCGGCGGGCTTCATCTATAAACAAATGAAATCGCTGTTGCCCGCCTAGCCGCTCGAGCTCGCGTACTGAATCCGACAGCCTCTCACCTCGCCATGAGAGGCTGTTCTTATCGAGTATGAATCCTTATAATGCGATAGGCTTCGACTATCAAGTGAAAGAGGAACCCCAACCATGCCCAAACTCATTCCCGCGACGGAACGCCTCCTCCGCGCCCGCAAGCTGATTCAGCAGGCGCGAGATTTGCCCGTCCCTTCGACCGGGCTCGGCAAATCCGATTTCTCCTACATCGCCGAGGTCAAAGACTTGTTTCGTCAGGCAAAAGATATGGTGAAATTCATCCCTCAAACCGCAGGGGTTTCAGCCGAAATGAAAGAGGAAGTGAAAAAGGTTTACGAAGAAGTCGAGCAAGCCAATCGCGACATCTTGTATTGATGGCAAGGTAGGCGTACAATCGAAATACAAAAGCGTAGTAACGACTTTAGTCGTTTGGTTGTATATGACTGAAGCCGCTACTACAAGAACCGCGAGCAGATAAAAAACTCACCAAACTACTCGAAGAATTGCATACCACCCTCGACGCCACCGAAGCCGTGGACGAAAAAGGACGCGAACTTCTGCGCGCGCTCAACGAAGACATCAAGGAACTTCTCGAACGCTCCGGGGATGCCGACGCTGACGACTCAGTTCTCGGGCGGATGCGGGAAACGATGAGTTACTTCGAGCGCACCCATCCCGAGATGGCTTCGGCGCTATCCAATTTGCTGACCACGCTCAGCAACGCGGGAATATGATTGACTTAAAAGCCCCTTCGTCTAAAAACGGCGAAGGGGTTTTTATCGACAGGCTCAGGACAATATCTGCGGACTGATTACCTTACGCAATGGCTTTGGGACGCAGACCGAGAAGCGCGCTGGTTTTCGCTGATTCAGAAAGAAAAATCTGCCTTTTCAGCGTAAATCAGGGTCCCGATTTTGAATATAAGGTCATCAAACCTGCGGAATATTCTGTGTAAGGCGAGTTACCGATAAAAAATCGGTGTGTGAAGAAATTGTGGGGCTTTTACAAAGTGGCTTGACAAAACCGAGTCGTTGGAACGCGAATTTCGCAAAAGAGGAGAAACGCGAATAACTCTTGAAAAATTCGCGTATTTTGCTCGCCCGCCCCATTCGCGTTAAACTTTCCTGGCTTTACAAAAGCCATGGAAGAGTGTGTGATCGCGGCGATTCCCAGAAACCCTGAAAATTCCAATCGTCTGCTTTGGGTGTATACTTTTCAAAGCGAAGAGAAACTATGATCACAGAAAAAATTGCGCCACAAGATGAATGGGGAAGCGTATGACCCTGCCTCTGGTCATCACAACGTTATTTCTGGATATCGGCGGCGTTCTACTGACAAACGGCTGGGATCGCAAAGCGCGAGTCCGAGCGGCGGAAAAATTCGGTTTGGACTATGACGAGACGGACGAACGTCATCACCTGACCTTCGATACATATGAGGAGGGCAAACTCAGCCTCGATGAATATTTGAACCGGGTGGTGTTTTACGAAAAACGTCCCTTCTCGCGGGAAGAGTTCAAGAGTTTCATGTACGCGCAATCACAGCCTTTTCCAGAGATGATCGAACTGATGAAGAGCCTCAAACGGCAATATCACCTTCGAATCGCTGTTGTCAGTAATGAAGGGCGCGAACTCACCACGTACCGGGTACGGCAATTTCAATTGAACACATTCATAGATTTCTTCGTTTCATCCTGCTTTGTCCATTATCGCAAGCCGGATGCCGATATCTACCGCATGGCGTTGGATATTGCGCAGGCGAGTCCGGAGCAGGTAATTTATGTTGATGATCGTCCTTTGTTTGTAGAAGTTGCCCAGGGACTTGGGATTCGCGGCGTCATCCATAAAGAATACAAAACCACACAGAAAGCAATGGAGGGATTTGGGCTGTCACTGACACGTTGATGTTTCGCGCGCCGGTCGGAAGTCGGGGGGCGTCCATTGTGATTGGAGCAAAATATGAAAAGCACGCAAGCAAGTCAAATGTTAAAGTCCGCCATCGAGTCGAATTTGAGCGGCGCGGAGGACAGTGTCAGACTGGGGCATTGGATGCCGTATCACGCCGGCATCGTGCCGCAAGTCCGCATCGGCAAACGCTGGTTCAGCGTGTTATGGGCAATCCCCATCGCCTTTGCGGCGTTCCTCTTTGCTGTTGCCATCGCCCAGCAACTACGAACGCTTCCAGCCGTGCAAGAGTTCATCCTCCGTTACCCGGGAGACGCGTCTCCGATTTCGGTCACATCGGGCTTTCCGTTGTGGCTTCGATTGCAACATCTATTCAACGCGTTCTTCATGTTGTTTATCATCCGCGCCGGTATTCAAATCCTTGCGGATTTTCCGCGCCTGTTTCTTCGGCGAAATTGCACACCGGGGGAAGAATGGTTCCGTTTTCAGCGCGATGTTCCGACAGACCGTCTCTGGACTTCGAAAGACGATTCGGTGACGATACCGGGCTGGCTCGGCGTCCCCGGCGTTCGTCACTCAGTTGGGCTTGCCCGCTGGTGGCATTTCACCTTCGATCTGTTATGGGTACTGAATGGCTTGCTCTATTACGTTTTACTTTTTGCCACAGACCAGTGGCAACGAGTGACGCCAACTAGTTGGACAGTATTTCCAAACGCGCTCTCGACCATGATCCAGTACTTGTCGTTAAATTTTCCCGTCGAGCATACATGGACGGTGTACAACGGCTTACAGCAATTGACCTATTTCATCACCATCTTCGTCGCCGCGCCTCTGGCGTTCATCACCGGTGTGATGCAAGGACCGGCGTTCTCGAACAGGTTGGGCGGCTTTGCAAAATTCTTGAACCGCCAACTCGCCCGCACGATCCATTTCGCCGTGCTGACCTGGTTTCTCTTCTTCGTCTTTACGCACACTACTCTCGTGTTTATCACAGGCTTGCGCAAAAACCTGAACTACATGTTTGCCGGCGTCAATGACAGTTCGTGGGCAGGTGTGCTGATTTATATTCCAGTGATGCTCCTGCTGATCGCCGTCTGGCTCGCGCTAACGCCTCTTACGATCAAGTATGCTCGCGTGGTTCAGATGACCGGCGAGAGATTCGTGGGATACATCAAATCCTGGGCTGAACTTTGGGATCCGCATACCCAGTATAGCGAAAAAGACATCTCACCGTATTTTTGGGTCAATGGAACCTTGCCTGTCTCCGAGGAATACAACCGGCTCAAGGAAGGCGGGTTTGCCGATTACAAGATCGCCATTGGCGGGCTGGTGGAAAAACCGCAAGAACTTTCGTACGCGGAACTCAAAGCAATGCCAAAGCAGGAACAGATCACCAAACATTTCTGCATTCAGGGCTGGTCAGGCGTCGCAAAGTGGGGAGGCGTTCCCGTGCGAGACATCCTGAAGCTTGTCAAGCCGAGGCCTGAGGCTCGTTATGTGGTCTTTTACTCGTTCGCAGAAGGAGCGGACGGAGGTATCTATTATGACGTTCATTCCCTTCGCAATATGCGTCATAAATTATCGCTCCTCGCCTACGAAATGAACGGTGAAACGCTCAATTTTCTTCATGGGGCTCCGCTTCGCCTGCGCTGTGAAAATCAGCTGGGTTTCAAGATGGTCAAGTGGATACGGGCGATCGAGCTGGTGAGTGATTTCAAACATCTCGGCGCGGGGCATGGCGGCTATAATGAAGATCATGAATTTTACGGGTACCGGATGCCGATCTAAAAACTGATGTTGCGCGGGCTGACCCCAGAGTCGCGGAGAAAAAAACAAACAAAGGAATTCTCTCAGCCTCTCTGTGACTCTGTGGCAAATTTTATATGGTGAGTTAACAAGTGAAACTATGACAACAAATCGCAAACAAACAGTCCGCTCCGATGCGCTGGCGCTCTTTGGCATGACCGGCGACCTCGCGTACAAGATGATCATCCCCGCGCTGTATGCGCTGGTCAAGCGAGGCGTTCTCACGATTCCAATTGTCGGCATTGCCCTTGAAAAATGGGATATGGCGCAATTGCGCGCGCGCGTAAAAGACAGCCTTCAGCGTAGCGGAGGCATAGACGACAAAAAGGCATTCGATAAACTCCTTTCCCTTCTTCGGTATGTCAGCGGAGACTACGCTCATCCGGAGACCTTTACAGCCATCAAAAAAGCCTTGGGCGGCGCTCAGAGACCGGCTCACTATCTTGCCATCCCGCCGTTTCTCTTTGAAAATGTTATCCAGGGGTTGGGGTCTGCCGGCTTAGCCAAAGACGCGCGCGTGATTGTCGAAAAACCGTTTGGGCGCGATCTCGCTTCGGCGCGCGAACTCAACCGCGTGGCGCATGCCGTCTTCCCGGAAGATGCGATCTTCCGCATTGATCACTACCTCGGCAAGGAAGCGATCATGAACATCCTCTATTTCCGATTCGCCAATTCGTTTCTCGAGCCGATCTGGAACCGCAACTATATTTCCAGCGTGCAGATTACATTGGCGGAGGATTTCGGCGTCAAAACACGCGGCGCATTTTACGACACTGTGGGTTGCCTGCGCGACGTGATTCAGAACCATCTCTTTCAAATTGTTGCCCTGCTGGCGATGGAGCCGCCGACGCGTCAAGACCCCGACGCGGTGCAAACAGAAAAGGTCAAGGTTTTTCGCGCGATGCGTCCGCTCGCGCCCGGCGATTTGATCCGTGGTCAGTACACCGGCTATCGGAACGAACCGGGTGTGGCAAAAAAATCGGATGTGGAAACTTTTTGCGCCCTGCGGCTCTTCATTGATTCGTGGCGTTGGGAAGGGGTGCCGTGGTATCTGCGGTCAGGCAAAAATCTGGCGCGAAGCGTAAACGAGGTGATGGTCGAACTAAAGCCGCCGCCGCAAAAACTGTTCGAGGATTCACCGGCAGGCGCCGGGCAGACAAACTATCTGCGCTTTCAACTTGCTCCACATTCCAGCATTGGGCTGGCGGCGCGGGTGAAGCAAAAGGGTAAAAAATTCATCGGCGATCAAAAAGAACTCTTTGTCATCGAAGAGGAGCCGGGCGAGCAGTCGCCGTACGAAAGGCTTTTAGGAGACGCCATTGCGGGTGATCGCACGCTCTTCACGCGCGAGGATGCGTCGGAGGCGGCTTGGGCTGTGGTTAATCCGGTGCTCAAGAAACACCCTCCCTCGCTTCTCTATCGACGGGGTAGCTGGGGACCCAAAGCGGCAAATGCGCTGATTGCAAAAGACGGTAGTCGTTGGCATAACCCGCCATTAGAGTTGAAAAAGGCTGGGCGATCGCGTTCGGCATAGCGCAACTTGATATGAAAAATCCTTCGCCGTGATTGACGAAGGATTTTTAGTTTTACGGGGAGGATGGAGGACTGGTCGTTCCATCCGCTGTAACGGTGACGGTGGGCGTGATTGTCGCGGTTGCAGTGACGGTTGCTGTCGATCCCGAGCCCGTCGTTGCTGTGCCTGTTACCGCGCTACCGCCGACCATGATCTGCACATACACCTCATCGCCAAAGAACTGTCCGCCGGCGGTTTGCATGCGCCAGTTGCCGCGTAATTTTCCCGTTTTCGCGGGCGCGATCATCGCCACTGAAATATCCAGCGTCGCATTAGGTGGAACCGCCGACGGGAGCGTGAATGTCACGCCGCTCATCTGCTCTCCGCCGACAAACACGAATTTGAATCCCGCGTCCCATGCGCACGTGCCGGAATTAAGTACCTTCCATGTCTTCGTGAAGTTCTGTCCGGGAGTCACCGCCGTATCGTCAGGGATCGACACATCGTTCGCAAATGTCATCCGATAACACGAGTTCGCGCCGCCGCTTGTTGTCGCGGATGCAAGCGGTAGCGCGCCTCCCGTGCTGGTGACGAACGGTTCGAACGTAGCCGACGCTGTCAAAGTGGGGAAGGGAGTCTCCGAGGGCGCGGCAAGCGCGGTCTGCGTGAGAGCCGCTGAGAAAGTCTCGATGGCGAGCGCTTGGATTTCATCCACGCTGAGTGTGTTTGTCGGCGTGGCTTCCGCTTCTCCTCCGCCGCACGATGCGATTAGCAACGCGCATAATCCTACAACGATCAATTGTTTTTTCATTATTCTCCTTTCAGCGAGCCGCAATTTTACTTGCTTTCGCCCGACAGTTAACGGACGATTGCCCTACGAAGTTCCTATTCTCATCATGCTATAATCTGCCGCGATGATTTACTTGGATTATTCCGCAACAACGCCTGTGGATTCTCGCGTCGTGGACGCGATGTCGCCCTTCTTCAACGCTTCTTTCGGGAACCCTTCGTCTGTTCACCGCTTCGGACAGATTGCCGAAGCCGCGATCGACTCGTCGCGCGAATCGGTTGCGCGCGTGTTGAATTGCATGCCCGATGAAATTATTTTCACCTCCTGCGGCAGTGAATCGGACAACCTTGCAATTCGCGGCGCGGCATACGCGATGCGCGAAAAGACCGGCGCAAAATGGATTCTCGCCTCGCGCGCCGAACATCCCGCAGTGACGAAGACTCTCGAACATCTTGGAAAATACGATGGCTTTCTCATCGAATGGCTTGATGTTGATGAGCGCGGCATGGTCACACCGGAGACTATTGCCAAAGCAATTTGTGGAGATACCGCGATCGTCTCTGTGATGTATGCGAACAACGAGATCGGCACGATCAACCCAATTAAAAAAATTGCCGAAATATGCCGCGCAAATAAAATTCTTTTCCACACCGATGCCGTCCAAGCCGCCGCATATCTGCCAGTGGACGTGAATGAACTCGGCGTGGATATGATGTCGCTTGGCGCGCACAAATTTTACGGACCGAAAGGCGTCGGCGCGGTATACGTCCGCAAAGGGACGCCGCTCGTTCCGCATCTTACCGGCGGAGGGCAGGAGTTCAACCTCCGTGCAGGGACTCAAAACGTGCCATACATCGTCGGCTTTGCAGAGGCGTTACGGCTGACTCACGAAGAGCGCGAACAACGTGTGGCGCATGTCCAGCCATTGCGCGATAGAATCATCGGCGCGGTTTTAGAATCAATTCCTGATTCTCAACTCACTGGTGATATGCAGTCGCGTTTGCCTCACCACGCAAGTTTCGTCTTCAAAGATGTAGATGGAAATTTATTGCTCACGCTGTTAGATTCGGCAGGATTCGCCTGCTCGTCTGGCTCTGCCTGCAAGACTGGCAACCCCGAACCCAGCGAAGTGATGAACGCGATCGGTTTGTCACGCGAGTGGGGACTTGGATCGTTGCGCGTGACTCTCGGAAAAGATTCTCTGCCTGAGCATGTCGAATCGTTTTTAACCGCTTTGCCTACCTTGGTTGAAAAAGCACGCCGTTTGAAATAATTTCATGCTTAATCGTTTACATATTTACCTGTCTACGTGTCTACTTGTTCACCCCCGCCCATGACAAAAGCCGTCGTTGCCCTGTCTGGAGGAGTGGACTCCTCCGTTGCCGCCGCCTTGCTCAAGGAGCAGGGCTATGAGGTCATCGGCATGATGCTCCGTTTGTGGAGCGAGCCTGGCAAGGAAGAGTCGAATCGCTGTTGCACACCCGACGCGATGGCGCAAGCGCGTCGCGTTGCGGCGTTATTGGATATTCCGTTTTATGTGATCGATGCGAAAGATGTCTTCCGCGAAACGGTCGTGGAATATTTCCTCGAGGGGTACGCGCGCGGCGAGACTCCGAATCCATGCCTGGTCTGTAACCGCAAGATCCGCTGGACGTTTTTGCTCGATCACGCGCTGGCTCTCGGCGCAGATTTTATGGCGACGGGTCATTATGCAAGGGTGAAGAAAGATGAAAGAGGAAAGACGAATTTGCTGAGGGCAGTTGATCGAAACAAGGATCAATCGTATGTTCTGCATGTTCTCGATCAGGAAAAGTTGAAACACGCGTTGTTCCCTGTCGGTGAATACACCAAGCCCGAAATTCGACAGATCGCCGAAAAGCATGGTTTGCCAACCGCCTCTCGAAAAGACTCGCAAGACCTGTGTTTTCTTGCGGGCGAGGATTATCGCAACTTCCTGCAACGCAACGCGGCGGATATGCTCAAATCTGGCGAGATCGTCACGCGTGAAGGTGTAGCAATTGGCTCGCACAACGGACTTGCGAACTACACCATCGGTCAACGCAAAGGATTGGGAGTCGCATCGCCCGTTCCGCTGTACGTTATTACGAAGGACGCAGTACGCAATACGTTAATCGTTGGCGCGCAAGATGAACTTGGCTCGAAAGAGTTGATCGCGCGTGATGTCAATTGGACTTCGGGCGAAACGCCGCGTGAGCCGTTCCGCGCGGAGGTGAAGATCCGCTACACTGCAAAGGAAGCTGAAGCGTTGATCACACCGAAAGGGGAGGAACAGGCACAAGTCACGTTTGATGCGCCGCAACGCGATATCACGGCAGGTCAGGCGGCGGTCTTCTATCAAAATGATGTAGTTGTCGGCGGCGGGATTATCCTCTAAATCCCTGCGCGTAGTCAATTTAGTTAATTGAGTATTGAGTCAAGGATTTGAAATCTTTCAAAGTGATTCCAGTAACGCGACATTTATGTCGCGCGTGCTCAAACATAACACATCAGAAACAATCGTATTCATGCCAATCAAAGTAAAATAAACAAATCAAATTTCAAGAGGAGCCTTGCCATGTCGTATCGTGTCGAATCGTTGATGTCTGCCCGATTGTTCGTTGTGCCGCAACATGCCGATAAAAAGATTTTCTTTTTGAGCAATCTGTCGGGACACTTGAGTTTGTATGCGATGAAGTTCGGCGGAAGCGTGCCTGAGCCGTTACTGCCGCCGCACATCGCGTTGCAGAATCCGCACTTGATCGGCGGGTTATCGTTTTATGTTTTTTCCAAACTCAAGAAAATCCTTGTGATGATAGATAAAGACGGCGATGAAAATTATCAGCCGATGTTGATCCCGCTGGACGGCGGTTTTCCTGAACCTGCGTTCGACAATTTCTTTGCATCGTATCGCGTGCATTTAGGCGAGTGTGACGCGGAAAAAGGATTCGTGTACTTCGGCGCGGAACGGCGCGACATTGCGATGGTCGAAACCTATCGCGGCGATCTCAAGTCGGGCAAGTTGACCAAGATCGCTGAGTATCCATTTGGCTTGGGCGTCGCGGCTCATAGCAAAGATCACAACAAGTTATTGCTTGGCACAGGCTATGCGGTTGGCGATGCCGTGTTGCGTTTGTGGGAAAAGGGCAAACAGAAAACTCTCTACGGAAAAATGATGGAGGATCGTGCGGAAGGCGAGAGTGTTCCATTGAACGGACTCGGCTCTGCAGTATTCTCTCCGAGCGAAAAAGGCGCGGTGGTTGTCTCTTCGGTTTTTGAAGACACATACAGCCTCGGCTATCTCGATCTGTCAAAACCAGGCGAGCTTGAGCGCGTGGGATTAAAAGGCGTAAAACACAAAGGCGTTGGCGAACTTGTCGAAGCCGCGCATCTTGGCAAAGATCGCTATTTGCTCACCTTCAACATTGATGGCTGTTCATGGGTCTATGAAGGTGTGTTCAATGAAAAGAAACGGTTGATGACCCTCGCGCATGTTTTAGTCGGCGCGAAACCGCTCGATGGCGGAATGCTCGAGCGCGTTCACTACGACTCCAAAGCGGATTCGCTCACATTCTCATTCTCAACCGCCACATCGCCGACACAACTCTACACCGTCGGCGGCAAAAAGCGGAATGTGGTTACAAAGCACACGGGCGAAAAGATTCTTGGGATTCCCGACTCGCTTCTTTCAAAAGGGGAGGACGCTTCGTTCCTCTCGCACGACGGACTGCGCACCTCCGCGCGGCTTTATCTACCCGCCAAGGGCCTTGGCTTCAAGGGCGCGCGACCTGTCGTCTACTACATTCACGGCGGTCCGCAAGGACAGGAACGCCCTGACTTTGCGTGGTTCTCGATGCCGTTGATTCAATATCTCGCCTTGCGCGGCTTCGCCGTCTTTGTGCCAAACGTACGCGGCTCGACTGGCTACGGACTCTCCTACACCAAACACGTTGACCGCGACTGGGGCGGGCAGGATCGCCTCGATCATGCGTATGCGATGACGAAGGTATTGCCAAAAGATAAACGGCTGGATGTTTCCCGCGCGGCGGTAGTTGGTCGCTCGTATGGCGGCTACATGACATTGATGCAGGCAGGCTTGCATCCCGACTTGTGGAAAGCCTCATGCGATATGTTCGGTCCGTATGATTTGTTGACATTTTCAGAAAGAATTCCCGCTACATGGAAACCGTATTTCAAGATTGCACTAGGCGACCCTGAAAAAGCAGACGAACGCGCCTTCCTCGTTGATCGTTCACCGAAGACTCACTTGCACAACATGTCCGCGCCGATGCTCGTCATTCAAGGACGCAACGATCCGCGCGTGGTCGCCGCCGAATCCGAAGACCTCGTGCGCGAATTGAAATCTGCAGGCAAAGACATCGAATTGCTCGTCTTTGAAGATGAAGGTCACGACGTCTTGAAATACGAGAACCGCGTGACGTGTTATAACGCCATCACCGATTTTTTTGCGAAGTATCTAAAACCCTAGAGCGTAAACAAGGAAACAGGTATCACGAATCGCAAATTTTCCAATTCTCCAATTCTCCAATTCTCCAATCTCTAATCTCTAATCTTCAGTCTCTTTCCTTTCCCGATCCATGACTATCCCCTCCCTCCTCTTCGCCCTCCTCATCGCTGTGCTCCTCG
>WBZY01000682.1_pt1 | contig 23659 bp, 25 predicted proteins | sample 5204191 | NCBI WGS metagenome assembly WBZY01 (sample SAMN12344363, study PRJNA552823) | activated sludge metagenome | biome: Activated sludge suspended growth; feature: Anammox Sidestream; material: Wastewater; isolation source: activated sludge from anammox sidestream of wastewater treatment...
TCGGCTACATGCGCATCGGCAAGGGCTGCATCAGCGGGCTGCGCTGCTGCTGGTCAGCCCGCGTGAACGGGCGTGCCGTGATCGAGCTCAAGATCGCCTGGAAACTGGGTGACAAGCTGACGCCGAACTGGCCGGTGGAGGATGGCTGGGTCGTGGAGATCGACGGCGACCCGTCCCTGCGCTGCGTGTATCAGCCTCGCCACATCGGCCAGTTCGACCCCGGCCTGATGACGGCGATGCCTGCCGTCCACGCCATACCGGTGGTTTGCGCTGCGCCCGCCGGCATCGTCACTGCGGACCAGCTACCCTTGATAATCGGCACGCACACCGTGAACATCGCCTGAGGGGATCTTTCGCAAGACCTGTCGTGGCCCGGAGGATGCCAAGACCCGATTGCCGCGTTTCGGGCCGCCAGGCTCACTCCACCACCGGCAACACCACCGCACTTGCGCGGTCACCGCCGAACCACACGCTCTGCGTCGCCTTGCGATAGTCGCCCGGTTTCGCATACATGATGTTCCCGACATAGGTTTGCGGATTGCGATCGTAGAGCGGAAAAAGGCTCGACTGCACCTGCACCATGATCTGGTGACCGGGCAGGAACACGTGATCGACGTTGGGCAGCGCCCAGCGGTAGTGTTCGACGCGACCGGGCGCGAGCGGGGCCGGCTTGGCGAAACTCTTCAGATAGCGTCCGCGAAAAATCTCGATACCGATCGGCAGCTCGTAGCCTGCCATCGAAGGCTTGGCACCCTGCGCAGCAGGCTCTGGCACATCGTTGGGGTAGACGTCGATCAGCTTTACGACCCAGTCGCCGTCCGTGCCGCTGGTCGATGCGAACAGCTCGACTTGTGGCGCACCCATGATGTGGACGGATTTCTCGAGCGGCGCGGAGGTCCAGCTCGCAACGTCGGGACGACCCGATACGAAACGCTGATCGTGGACCAGCCAGGGCTTCCACTGCATCGGATCGTTCATGTCGATCGGGCGCGGAATGAAGGGCACGGGGTGTGCTGGATCGCTGACGTATTCGTAGTGCCCCGCCACGGCGGACCGTTCGAAAGTGGCGGTGCCGCCATCTGCGAGATAGAGGGGCCTCGCCTTGCCCATCGGCCAGCGCGGTGACTTGTTCCACTGGTTCACGCCGGTCGCATAGGTGAGCACAGGCGGCGTGTGCGGATCGGGCGCGCCCTTGAGCCAGTGGTCGAAGAAGGGCTTTACGTAGTTTACGCGCCATTCGCGCGCCGTGTCGCCGGTGAAGGTCAGGCTGCCGAGGTCGTAGCCGTAGTGATTGGCACCCGAATGACGCCACGGACCGATCGCGAGAAACACCCTGTCGTTGCGGGTGTCCTTGGGTTCGAGCGCACGATAGACAGCGGGTCCGCCATAACTGTCTTCCTGATCCCACTGACCGACCTCGATCAGGGTCGGCACCTTCAGCGGCTCCGCGGCGAGCCATTTGTCGACCGCCTGCAGCGACCAGAAGTTCGTGTACGCGGGGTTCTCGAGGAACTTGCGGACACCCGGATAATGTTCGATGCGCAGTCTCTTCGCAAAATCCGCCACGGACCCCGCCTCGAGATAGCGCGTGTAGTCATCTCCTCCACCGAGCGCGAACTCGCCCCCGCCGTCCGCCTTGTTGGTCGACTGGCCAACTGCGTAGTCCAGCGAGCTGAAACGAAAGGCGCCGTTGTGAAACCAGTCATCGCCGATCCAGCCATCGACCATCGGGCTCTGTGGAACGGCTGCCTTGAGTGCCGGGTGCGGACGAATTTCGGCCATCAGTGTCGTGAAACCCAAGTATGAAGAACCGATGACTCCCACATTGCCGTTTGATTCTGGGACATTCTTCACCAGCCAGTCGATGGTGTCATAAGCATCAGTCGACTCGTCGATGCCGGTATCGTTCAGCGGCCCTGCGAGCGGCCGGTTCATGATGTAGGCGCCCCCGGAACGATGCAGACCGCGAATGTCCTGATATACGCGGATGTAGCCATCTTCGGCGAATTCGGCGTCCATGACTTCCAGGATGTCGACGATCCTCTGGCTCGCAACACGATGGGTTGAATCGTGGGCGTCATAAGGCGTGCGTGACAGCAGAATGGGCGCGTCCTTCGCGCCCTTCTTCATTACGATGACCGTGTACAAGCTGACGCCATCGCGCATCGGAACCATCGCTTCGCGACGGATGAAGTCGGCGGACGGCTGCGTCTGCTCGTACTTGTCGACGACGTCGGGCGTCATCGGTGTCACGCGCGGCGCATCCCTGGATGTCGCAACGGTGGCGAAGAAGAGAATGCCGGCGGAGATGAGCAGAACGAGTCGGGTGAAGATGCCAATCATGCCTGGCAGCCTACGAGTCGCACACCGCAGGTGCAAGCGCAGGGCGCGCGTGGCAGCGACAGTTCAGGTGTTGAACCGCGGGGGGCGCTTCTCGATGAAGGCGCGGGTTGCTTCTTCGAAGTCCGGGCCCTTCATGAGCCGTTCTTCGACTTGCGCTTCCCGCCACAGCACCTTGTCACCATCCGGCTCGCACATGTTCTCCCAGACCAGCTGCTTGGTGGCGAGGAGCGCAGACGTCGGATGTGCAGCGATCTCGTCCGCGAGCGCCAGCGCCGCCTCCATGAGTTGCTCATGGGGCACCACCTGGGTGACCAGTCCGATACGCTCGGCTTCCTGCGCATCGATGCGCCGGGCGGTGAGCTGGAGCCTGAGCGCGTGCGCCAGCCCCACCGCCTGCACCAGCAGACGGCTGCTGCCCATATCGGGTACGAGTCCGACCCGAACGTGGCGCTCCTCGAATTGCGCACGATCGGAGGCGATGCGAATGTCACCGGAGAGAATGACAGTGATCCCGCCGCCGACGGCGAGACCGTTGACCGCCACCACCACGGGCTTCGAGGCCCGCATCATTTCGAGCCAACGGAGTTGGGAGCGGTAGCTGGCCGGCTCTCCCGCCGCAGGCGGTGCGTGACCTTCCCAGTCCTGCACATCGAGGCCTGCGCAGAACGCGCGCCCCGATCCGGTGAGGATGATGACCCCGATCTCCCTGTCCGCGTTGAACCGCTGGAAGGCATCATGAATTTCGCCCACGAGTTTCATGTTGAGGGCGTTCAGGCGCGCGGGGCGATTCAGGGTCACGATCGCCACCCGCCCGCGACGCCCGGTCAGTATCGTCTCGTAGTTCATGGAAGCCGTCTCCATCCGGAAGATCGTTCACCCGCCCGTGGCCGCCGGACCGCACAGCAAGAGTTGCAAGACCGGTGCTTATCGCCCAGTTTTGAAAAACGGCTCGACCTTGCCCTTCAGTGTGATCGTCAACGGCTTGCCGCGACGGTCGAGCGTCCTGCCCACCGCGGAGCGGATCCAGCCCCCGGAAATGCAGTATTCCTCCACATTCGTGCGCTCCACACCGTTGAAGCGGATGCCGATGTTACGGGCCAGCAGTTTCTCGTCGTAATAGCGGCTCTCGGGATCGACGCAAAGACGGTCGGGCAGCGTATCGGTCACTTCAGGAACTCCATGCAAGGCAACGACGCAGCATGCTGGCCGGCGGCGACGTGCACGTGAAGCCAGCAACGGTCCGATGATAACCCGCCGGCCGTTCCACTTCCGTCAATGAGCCACGCGCCACCGACGCAATAGCGGCTACCCGGGATCTGGCGATCTCATTCATGCATGCTGATGTCGATGCCGGTATGCAATGAGAACCCACCGGCCCGGGTGGCGCCGCGATGATCGCCTTGTTGCTCGACCTCCGGCATTTCACCTTGTGGCAGCGCCTGTAGCGTGAAGCGGTTTTCGCTGGAGCTTCTACGGCGTCTCCGATGCCGACGTCGGCGTCAACATCACCGCGATCCTCGGCTTCCTCGCTGCCTGCCTGTTGGGGGCAAAGTGGATCTTCCGGACCGGGTACAAGATCAGGACCTGACGCGGATATGTGCGGACCGCGGTACTGGCAACCTTCAGGACTCGTTAATCGGGCGTCACAAATCCTTACCTGGGGCATCTTGCCGCCATGGTCAAATGTGCGTCCAACCTGTTGCCCGAGTGGTCCGATGAGCACTGCCGCTCGCTCCCTGCCAGCTGTGGCACGACTTTCGCCGCTGGTGATCGCGTGTCTGGCCGCGACCTGGTTCGTGTGGGGATCCACCTATCTCGCGATCAAGTTCGCGCTGGTCAGCTTCCCGCCTTTCTTCCAGATGGGTGCGCGATTCATCGTAGCCGGCACGGTGCTGCTGGCCTGGTCACTTTGGCGCGGACAGGAGTTGCCCACGCTGGTGCAGTGGCGCAATGCCGCGATCGTGGGCACGCTGATGCTGGGCGGCGGCATGGGCGGAACCGCGTTCGCCGAGCTGACCGTGGCCTCAGGGTTGGTGGTGGCCTTCATCGCGATCCTGCCCGCGCTGATCACGATCGCGAGCCTGCCGTTCGGCCTGAGGCCGTCGCGCCTCGAGGTGATCGGCATCGGCGTCGGGCTCGCCGGCGTGCTGCTCCTCGTGCAGGGCGAAGCGTTCGGCGCTTCGTCTGCCGGCCTTGTCGCGATCGTCACTGCCACGGTCTGCTGGTCGATCGGCAGCGTACTGAGCCAGCACGTCTTCCTGCTCGCGCCCGGAGCGGCCGGGTATTCGAGTGAAATGCTGTGTGGCGGCATCTTCCTGCTGCTGCTGTCGCTCACGACTGGCGAAACCTTCCATTGGCCGCCCGAGCCGCTTGCCGCGGCGTCCTGGGGCTACCTCGTGGTTTTCGGTTCGCTGATCGCGTTCGTCGCGTACATGGTGCTTCTGGCAAACACCGCGCCAGCACTCGCCGCAAGCTATAGCTTCGTCAATCCCGTGATTGCCCTGATACTCGGGATATCGCTCGGCGGCGAGACGGTGACGCAGGCAGAGTGGCTCGCGGTCGGCATCATCGTGGCGGGTGTGATCGTGCTCGTGCTCGGCCGGCGTTAACGGCCGCCAATTGAGTTTGTCCCGGGAACCCCCCTGGTCTTCCTGCGGCGGAGTCCGTTTTCAGATTGTCAGCGACTCCCAGAAACCGCCCGCGGCCCCGGTGGTCACGTCGATCGGTAAATCGGTCGTGACACTGCACAAAGCATCACCGCTGTCGGGTTGCACCGCCGATCAGATGCCCGCCCTGCCGGCACCCGCGACCAATGCACCGGAGGACCAGCTTGAACCGCAGGACTGGTGGAATGGCCTCCCCGCCAAGAACAAGCTCTATCCGTTTGCGGGCTGGCCTGCCCATCGCCGGCCCGATCGCGGGTGCCACCGATCCAGGCACCATCGCAGACTCCGGCAGTGGCGGCGCCACCATCACCACCGATGTGACCGGCCAGGTTGCGGCCGCACTCAACAGCGGCTTCGCGACGATGGCCTGGATGCTCACCAGCAATTTCGAGGGCTCGCTGCCTGCGGCGTTCAACGTCCCGGCGACCCTCGATTGCAGGACGTCGTACGAGTTCGACCTGCGCGTGACCCGCTTTTGGCAGCTGATCGTGCCGGTCCGTTTCGATCGGACCGAGTTGCCGATCGATACGAGGGCCATCGAGATCACGGATTTCGACGCTGGCACTTGGGCGGCGAGCGCGAGCACGCCATCGACATGCTCCTGCCGATGGCAGGCGCCGTCTCGCGCGAGTTCTTCTGCTGGTGGACCACCGATCCCGACCTCGATGCGCTGCGCGAACTCTCGTGCTTCGGGACCTTGCTGGACGGCATCAGTGCCCGGCACGCGGCGCCCGAATCGGAGCCCTGACCCGGCGGCGGAATGCGGCGCCGCCAAGGGCGGCGCGTGCCGGAAGGGACTACAATTCGCCGCGCCGCCCAGGGGTCAGGAGCGGCGGGGGAGACTTCCATGCCTGCCATGCTGTTGCGGCTGTCCGTGCTTGCGATGCTGCTGGCTGCCCCGGCCATTCGGGGCGCTGCGCCTGCCGTCACTGGGCCCACCCAAGCCACGGCGGGTGGTGATGTCACGATCACCGCGACCGGAAGTACGAACCCGACCGATTTCCTCTCGATCGTGCCCAAGGGCAGCAAGGAGGGCACGTACGGCAGCTACGAGTATGTCGCGAACGGTGGGCCCAAGCGGCTGCAGGTGCCGACGGAGCCGGGTGACTACGAGATTCGCCTGCTCGCGGCGGCGAGCCCCTATGCAACGCTCGCTTCGCTCCCCCTGCACGTTGAAGCCGCATCGGCAGCGCTCGACGGACCAGCGTCGGTCGCAGCGGGCGCGACATTCGAGGTCAAATGGACCGGGCCGAACAACGATCGCGACTATGTTGCGATCGGCGATGCGCAGCGCCGGTACATCGGGTACGCGTACACGAAGGCCGGCAATCCCGTGCACCTCACCGCACCCGACAAGGCGGGCGTCTACGAGCTGCGTTATTTCCTCGGCAATGGCGACAAGCTGATCGCAGTGAGGAAGATCACGATCGGCAGCGTCGCCGCTACCGTGACGACGCCGCCGAGTGTGTCGGCGGGCGCAAAATTCAAGGTGGCCTGGACCGGGCCGAACAATGCCCTCGACTTCGTCACGATCGTGAAGTCGGGCACGCCTGAGCGACAGTACGGGCCCTATGCGTACACGAAGCAGGGCGCGACGCTCGAGCTGACCGCGCCCGACGAGCCCGGCAGTTACGAGGTGCGTTATCTCACCGGCCAGACGTATGCGACGCTCGGGAGCGCGAAAATCTCTGTGGCAGGCCACACCGCGAGCCTTGGGGCGCCTGCGGCGGCCGAGGCCGGCAGCACCTTCGCGGTGACCTGGAAAGGGCCGAACAACGCCCTCGACTACATCACCATCGTTGCGCCCACCGCAGTTGAGGGAAGCTGGGGGAACTACCAGTACACGGCGCGCGGCAATCCCGCGAAGCTGCTGGCACCTCTCGTGGCCGGGAATTACGAGCTGCGCTATTCGACCGGGCAGTCGCACGCCTCGCTTGCGCGTGCTCCGATCAGGATCACGCCGGCGAAGATGGCGGCGGGTCTCGTTGCGGTGAGCGCGGCGCCCGTGTTCGGCAACGTGGAGATCGTTCTCGATGCTTCGGGCAGCATGCTCCAGCGCATCGGCTCGCAGCGTCGCATCGACCTCGCGAAGCAGACGCTGTTGAAACTCACCTCGACGATCATCCCCGCCAACACGCCCTTTGCGCTGCGCGTGCTGGGCCGCGAGATCGACTCCTGCCAGACGAACCTCGACATTCCGCTGGCGCCGCTCGACGCGGGGGCGGTCGCCGCAAAGATCTCGAAGCTCGACTCAAAGAACAACGCGCGCACGCCGCTCGGTGCCTCGCTCGACAAGGTCCTGGAGGACATGCGGGCGGCGAAGGGAGAGCGGCTCGTCATCCTGCTCACGGACGGCGACGAAACCTGCGGCGGCGATCCGGGCGCCGCCATGGCGAAACTCACAAAGGCCGGAGTTCGCGTAAACATCGTGGGATTCGCCATCGATGATCCGAAACTCGCGGGAACCCTTAGGCACTGGTCCGATACGGCGGGCGGCAATTACTTCGAAGCGAAGGACGCGGACAGCCTCGATCGCGCGATGGTGCAGGCGACCAAGGCGGCATACTCGGTCCTCGGGGCGCAGGACCAGGTCGTCGCGGAAGGCATCGCCGGTGGAACGCCGGTGTCGGTGCTGCCTGGTACCTACACGGTGCGCCTCAGCGGCAGTACCCGCCGCTCGCTGACTGTGACCGTGAAGCCAAAGGAAACGGCAAACGTGAAGTTCGACTAGCCCTGGCAATGGCTGTCAGGCGAGCCGCGCCATCAGCGCCTTGGCGCGCGGTCCGTCGCGCAGGAAGCCGTGGTTCGGGTCATTCTCGATCCAGTCGCGCTTGCCCCAGCCGCGGATGCCGCGCGTGAGCAGCGGCAGCAGGACGAACAGCGCGAGCGATGGAGAATGCTCCATGTCGCACGCACCTTCTTGCACACGTCAGGTCATGAAGCCGAGATCACGCCGGGTGAAATTGTCGATGCCCGGTGCGATGCGCGCGAGATCGGCATCGAGCACGCCGAACCAGCGCGCCAATGTCGCGGCGTACTGATCCGACGAAGTCGTCGGAATGAAGCGCCCGCCGCCGACGTCGTCGGCACCGTCCGCCGCGAGAGTCGCCCCGAGGCGCAACACCGGATAGTTGCCGTAGATGTTCCTGCCGTGCACCGCGCCGCCGACGACGAGCTGCACACCACCCCAGGCGTGATCGGTTCCATCGCCGTTGGACGTGAGCGTGCGTCCGAAATCCGATTGCGTGAATGCGGTGACGTTCTGCGCAACACCCATCTCGACCGTTGCGCGATAGAAGGCATCGAGACAGGCGCTCACGTTCGCGAGCAATCCCGGCTGATCCTGCACCTGATCGTCGTGGGAATCGAAGCCGCCCGTGGCGACGAAGAAGATCTGGCGCGAGGCCTGCAACGTACCCCGCACCGCGATCATCTCGGCGACGGTTTTCAGTTGCGTGCCCAGTGGCGATTGCGGAAAGGGCGTGGCGAACGGTACGGGGTTCGGCGCTCGCACGGTCGCGAGCGCCGCATTGACCGCCTGGGCGGAATCGAGCGCGCGTTGCTGCGCCCCCGAATACGCGCGTTCGTAAATGGTGCCGTACGCAGCGCGCGCGACCGTCTCGAATCCGTTCCGGCGCGCGATGGAAAGTGCATCGGTGCCGTCGAGACCGAAGAACTCGACCGGGCCCGTCGGGCCGATGACGTAGGAACCCGCGCTTTCCCCGGCCTGAAAGAGCGTCTGGCCCGAGAGCGACACATTGAGCGGTATCGCCGGCCCGGTCTGCGCGCCGAGCGCATCGGAGATGCGTCCGGCCCAGCCGGTATTGGATTGTGCGCGCCCGCGCAGCGAATGCCACTGGTCCTGCTGGTCGTTGTGGGAGAACAGCTGCGGCGGCAGCGGCACCGAGCGGGCCTGATACTGCGCGAGCGAGGTGGACGTGATGAGCGGCCCCACGTTCGCGATCAGGGCACAGGCTGCATCCTGCTCGAAGAGCGTGGCAATTTCCGGCATCGAGGGATGCAGCCCGAGCGCAGCGCCGTTCGGCAGAGGTGTGACCGGCGTGATCGGCAGCAGGGTCGTCTGGTCGACGGCGAGGTTCTGGCGCGCGAGCTGGTAGGCCTGGTACTCGGCCGCGCTGCGCGGCACGACCATGTTCCAGGAGTCGTTGCCGCCGAAGAGGAATACGCATACGAGCGCCTTGTAGTCGGCGAACCGCGCGTAGGTATTGACCGCCTGTGCATACACGGCATCCGGCAACCGGCCGAACGCGTAAGCTGCCCCGCCCGCGGCCGCGAGTTTCAGGAGCTGACGACGCTTCGTGAAGAGTTTGCGGTTCATGGGAATCCCCTTCAGCGCTGCGCGGCGAACTCAGGCGAGCTCGCGATGAGATACAGGGCTTCGGCGACCTTCAGTCCACCGAGACCTGCCGGCGCACGCTCGATGGCTGCCCGGGCCTGCGATTCCAGGGTGGCGGAGATCCCGCCCCCGAGAAGCTTGCCGGCAATGCGTGCCACGAGGGCGGCCGGGTCGTTGGCGAGCGCCATTTCGGCGCTGACGTCGATGAACACGAGATCCGGCTGGACGTCTGGCCTCACGGCCGGACACCCGGTGACCGGCGCCGAGGTGTAACAGTAGGTCTGCACGAAGAAGTAGTTCGTGAGCAGCGTCGCGAGATACTCGGTCGTGATCTGCATCTCTGGTGCGACGAGATCCCGATCGGCCACCTCACCGGGTGGCGCGTAGAAGGGACTGAAAAAATTGAACACGGAAGGCGCCTGCAGCGGCCCCTGCCCCGCTACAGCGGCCGGACTCTGCACGTTGTAGCGGCCGCTTTGCGAGCGTCCGCCGTACGCGCGCCACAGCTGGGTCACGCGCAGCAACGGCTCTTTCAGCTTGCCGGCAGTCGAAGCATCCGGGGCGCTGCGCGCTTGCGCATCGAGCAGGATGGCCCGCACCACGGCACCGAGATTGCCCCTGCGCCCGGTTCCGTCGTTGTTGAACACCTGCGCGACGCGCTGCACGTAGGCGGGCGAGGGATTGCTCGTCACCAGCCGCTGGATGAGCTGCTTCGAAATGAAAGGCGCGACGTTCGGGTGGTTGAAAATGTTGTCGAGCGCGTCGTCGAGATCCCGCGCCGGGTCGGCGGGATTGCGCGCAGGAATCTCGGCGAGTGCGGCGCCCGCATAGCCCAGCAGCTTCTTCGTCCCGGTGTCGTGCTGTACTGCATAGGCCTGCATCGGCTGCACCTGGTTCTGCAACGACGGGCGCGCCTGGCCAAAGCTCGCGGCGCCCGCCCAGTTCCAGCCGGTGTAGACGTGGGCGAACCCCTCGATATTGGACTGATCGTAAACGGGAACCGTCTGTCCCTGACTGTCCGTAGCGGGTGTGCCGTCGATGTTGAGTTGCACGAGCCCGACCGTGAACAGCTGCATCAGCTCGCGCGCATAGTTCTCGTCGGGGCGGATATTGCGCGCGGCATCGGGTTTCTGGTTGCCGAGCATCGAGAGATAGACGCCCATCGCCGGATGCAGCGTCACATCTTCCATGAGCTGGCGAAAGTCACCGAAGGCGTCGCGGACGAGCAGATCGTAATAATCTGCCAGCGCATACGGGGCGTTCTGCAGCGCGCTCTGCTGCGAGACCACCATGATCTCGGAGAGCGCGAAAGCCACACGTTGTCGCAACTGGTCCGGGCCGTTGACGACATTGCGAAACCAGATGTCGACGCGATCGTTGTTCAGGCGGCCGATGTTCTGCACGGGCTGCGGCAGGGAAGCGTACACCGCCTGCAGGTGCGGCAGCTGCAGCGACGCCGGTTGCTGCAGCTGCTCATCGATCCAGCGCGCGTAGGCGTTGCTCGCATCGCCGAGCGACTGCAGGCGTTGGGCCTCGGCTTCGGTTGCGCCGAAGGTCGCCCGGTTCAGGAACGCGAAGGCCTCTGCCTTGCTGACGCCCGCTGGTGGGGGTGGTGGGGGGTTGTCGCCACCTGAACTGCCCGAACCACCACCGCAGGCGGTGGCGAGCAGGCCTGCCACCATCGCCACCGCGAGCCGCAGCCGCGATCCGTGCAACAACGAGCCCATGGCATTCTCCCTGCGAACGAGTCGTCCGGACTTCAGAACGGACTATGGACGTCGCGGTTGACACGCGTCCAGCTGTCGCCATGCGCCGTCAGGAGACCCTTCGCAATGAGGCTGCCGCCGAGTGCACAGAAATAAAGGTAGCCACGGAGGTCGCCGAAGCGGGCGATCACGGCCCGCACCTTGCGCTCGTCCTGCGTGCCGAGCAGTGCGCGCAGGTTGCGATCCGCACCGACATCGCCCGGTGGAAAGACGTCCAGCCGACCGCAACCACGCAGCAACACGAGCCCCGCAGTCCAGGGGCCCACACCCTTGAGCGCCGTGAGGTGTGCAATGGCAGCGGGAGTGGCCAGTGACTCGAGCTGCCCTTCGTGCAACTCCTCGCGTGTGATCGCCGCCGCCACCGCCTGCAAAGTGCCTGCCTTCTGCATCGAGAGCCCGCAGGCACGCAGTGCTGCCGGTCGTGCCGCAGCGATCACCGCAGCAGCCGGGAACGCGCGATGGCGTTCGCCGCCGTGCTCCACCGACGCACCGAACTTCTCGACCAGACGCCCGACCACAGCCACGCCCGCGTCGAGGCTCACCTGCTGGAACGGAACGACGCTTGCAAACGCCTCGAAGAGGCTCGCGAAACGCGGGGGACGCAGGCCGCGCAGCGCGTGCGCTGCGACCCTGATCGTCGGTTCACCTGCTGCACGCGCGTTCAATGGCGCAGGATCGATGTCGAGTCCCAGCAGCCGACGCAACGCGCGCGCGACTTCACGGCGCACCGCGGCGTTTCCCCCGGCGCCACGCACGAGCAAACGCAGGTCCGGCGCATCGATGCTGCCGCGATCGACCACCTCGGCCAGCGCGAGGCCGCGGGAGGTTTCGAACACCCGTCGATAGCGACCATCCGCCCACACATCGACCCGATTCGTCGGCCGGCGCTGCAACACCCGCACGGTCGCCTCGAGATCGAACGGCCCGCGAGTCGCGAGCTTCATCGCTGCGACCGGCTGATCCTCGCCGTGAGAAAATCGCTCAGCACCCTGGCGCTGTTGTGCTCGACGTCGTGCGCGCTGTAGAGCAGCGTGACATTGCCGCGTCGTGCGGCGGACATCAGTGTCGCCCAGGTTTCCGGGTGTTCCGTGAGCTCCGCGCGATAGCGGCGGCGAAACTCCTGCCAGCGCTCGACGCGGTGCCCGTACCACTGCCGCAGCGCCGCGCTCGGCGCGACATCCTTCAGCCAGGCATCGGCAACGAGCGCCTCCTTCTTCATGCCCCGGGGCCACAGGCGCTCGACCAGAAAGCGGCGCCCGTCGCCGCGCGCGGGGTCTTCATAGACACGTTTGGCGCGAATCATGCGGGCTTCTCCTCAGTCTTCGAGCACCCTGTTGACCCTGTCCCAGTCGACCAGCTCGTCGAGAAACGTGCGCAACCAGGCGCCACGGCGGTTCTGGTGATCGAGATAGTAAGCATGTTCCCACAAGTCGACCGCGAGCAGCACGACGTGGCCCCGCACGAGCGGTGTATCACCCGCGCCCGTCGTGAGCAGCCGGATGCGATCGCCCTTCCAGGTGAGCCAGAGCCAACCGTTGCCGAACAGGGTGGCCGCTACGCCATGAAACCGGCGCGCGAAGCGCTCGTAGCTGCCGAAACGCTCACGAAGGCAATCGCCGATGGCACCGTACGCAGCTCCACCGCCACCCGCGCGCATCGACTCCCAGAAACAGGCGTGATTCCAGGCTTCCGCCGCGTGGCGATACAGGGTTCGCAAGCGCGGCGCGCGGCTCGCGCTGCAGACGAGTTCCTCGAGCGTCAGATGGCCCAGACCCGCGCGCTGCGCGAGCGCCGCGGTGCGCTCGAAGTGATCGAGGTGATGGCGCGCGAAATGAAACGACAGCGCGTCCTCTGACATGGCCGGTTCGAGATCGCTTAACGCGAACGGCAACTGCGGCAGCAGGAGACCCATGCCCCTTCGACCCGTTGCGGCATTGATCGTTCCGCGCTCGCGTCGGGACACGCGCGCATGACATCACTGCAATGCGCGCTGCACGGCCGGGTGCACGATGCGACCGGCAGTGACATTCACGCCTGCGCGCAAGCCTGGATCGCGCGCGGCGGCTTCCTGCCAGCCGTGGGCCGCGAGCTGATGCACATAGGGCACCGTCACGTTGTTCAGCGCGAACGTCGACGTGCGTGGCACGGCACCGGGCATGTTCGTCACGCAATAGTGGATCACGCCTTCATCGACGTAGGTCGGGTTGGCGTGCGAGGTCGGCCGGCTCGTCTCGAGGCAGCCGCCCTGATCGATCGCGATGTCGACTGCGACTGCGCCCGCTCCCATCCGCCGCAACATCTCGCGGGTGACGACCCGCGGTGCCGCAGCACCCGGAATCAGCACTGCGCCCACCAGCAGGTCTGCGCCCTCGAGAGCCGCCCCGATCGCCTGCGGCGAGGAGAAGAGGACCCGCGCCCGCCCCGCAAACAGCTGGTCGAGTTCGCGCAAGCGCGACACGGATCGCTCGAAGATCGTGACATCGGCGCGCAGGCCTGCCGCCATCTCGGCCGCGTGACTGCCCGATACGCCGCCACCGATCACGACTACGCGCGCCGGCGCCACGCCGGGAACTCCGCTGAGGAGCACACCCCGGCCGCCGAATGTCTTCGTGCAATATTGCGCGCCGACCTGCACCGACATGCGCCCCGCGACTTCGCTCATCGGCGTGAGCAGTGGCAGCGAGCCATCCGGACCGACGACGGTTTCGTAGGCAATCGCGGTGCACCCGGAGGCCATCAACGCTTCCGCCTGAGCCCGATCGGCGGCGAGGTGCAGATAGGTGAAGAGCACCTGGCCCTGCGTCAGGCGCCGGCACTCCTCGGGCTGCGGTTCCTTGACCTTGACGATCAGCTCTGCGCTGCGGAAGGTTTCTTCGGCGTCGACGGCGATCCGTGCGCCCGCGGCAGCATAATCCTGATCACTGAAGCCGATCGCGGTGCCGGCGCCCGTTTCCACTGTGATTTCGTGCCCGGCCACCGCGAGCCCCCGGACCGCTTCGGGGACGAGACCGACGCGGTACTCGTGATTCTTGATTTCGCGCGGCACACCGATCTTCATGGCCCGACTCCTCCGGGGATGTGGAGTCGCATTCTGGATCCTGAGGCGCCGCAGACGCTGCGATTTACACGACAAGAAAACGTACGATGCGCAATAATCTTGCGCATGGATAGCGTTGATCGGCGGCTTCTTGCAGCGTTACAGCGTGACGGGCGGGCGACCAACGCGGCGCTGGCCGCTCATCTCGGCCTGTCGGAATCCGCCTGCCTGCGCCGCACACGCCGCCTCGAAGAAGCGGGTGTCATTCGCGGCTACGGTGCCCGCATCGACGCCGGCGCCGTGGGCCTCACGGTGCGTGTGCTCGTGCGCATCACGCTCAAGAGCCAGACCGACCGTGATTTCAGCGCCTTCGAGCGGGCGGTGCAGGCGGTGCCGAACGTGCTCGACTGCTTCCTCACAACCGGACAATGGGACTACGAGCTGATCGCGATCGCCCGCGATGCAGCCGACCTCGAGCGGCTGCACAGCACGGTGCTCACGAAACTGCCGGGAGTGGCGCGCGTGGAGTCGAGCTTCGTCCTGCGCCACGTGGTTCGTCAGGTGCCGCTGCCGCTGGATCGCTGAGCTCGCGCGTGACCTTGAGGATGCGCAGGCGCCGCAGGCCGCCGGGCATGCGCCATTCGACTTCATCACCTTCGCGATAACCGAGCAACGCGGTGCCGAGTGGCGCGAGCACCGAGATGCGCCGTGCCGCGATGTTGGCTTCGGCTGGCAGCACGAGCGTGTAGTCCTCCTCGTTGCCGGTCGCGAGATCACGCACGCGCACGCGCGCCTGCATCGTGATGACGTCAGGCGGCACTTCGTCCGCGAGGCGCACGATCGCGCGCTCGAGTTCAGCCTCGAGTTCGTGCAGGTGCGCCTGGTCGTGCGCGGAGTCGTCCCGGGCACCGAGCAACGCGCGCAGCCGATCGGCGTCCGATTCACTCACGAGGATCGGGTTCTGTCTCATGTCCAGCTCCAAAGGATTGAGTCCCTGTTTAGCTGATCACTTTAGTTAAATCCATTATAATTAAGTTTACCTATAATTAAGTTTTATAAAACTGTATGTCTCCTGCAAGACGCCTCAACTACCAGCACCTGTATTACTTCTGGACGGTCGTGCGCGCCGGCAGTCTCACGAAAGCGGCGGACGAGCTGAACCTCTCCGTTCCGGCAGTCAGCGCACAGCTGCGCACGTTCGAGGCGCGCCTCGGCGAGAAACTGCTGGTGAAGGCAGGCCGGCGCCTCGTGCCCACCGACACCGGTCGTACCGTATTCCGTTACGCGGAGGACATATTCCGGCTTGGGCGCGAGCTGGTGGAGACGCTCGCGCTCGGGCCCGCTGCGCGACCGCTGCGCCTTGCGATCGGCATCGACGACGTCGTGCCGAAGGAACTGGCGCAGAGGTTGATTGCGCCGGCCCTCGCGCTCGGGCGCCGGATACACCTTGCCTGCCACGAAGGCACTCTCGAGCGACTCACTGCTGCGCTCGCCGTGAATGATCTCGACGTCGTGCTGTCGGATGCCCCGGTACCTCCCGGTCTCGGCATCCGCGCGTACAGCCACCGGCTCGGCGGCACGGGCGTGTCGTGGATGGGTGACCACGCGCTCGTGACGCGGTTGCACGCAGGCTTTCCGGCATCGCTCGCCGGTGCGCCGGTGCTCCTCCCGACTGGAGATACGGCGATCCGCCGCGCCCTCGACCAGTGGTTCGAGCGGCAGAATCTGCGCCCGCTCGTGGCCGGAGAATTCGAGGATTACGCGCTGCTGCGGGAATTCGCGCGCGCGGGCAGCGGGCTCATTCCCGTGCCCGACGTGATCGGCCGGCAGGTCCGCGACGCCTCGGGACTTGCCTTGCTCGGCCCCGTGCGACCCGTCGAAGCAGAATACTTCGCCGTGACGCTCAGTCGGGAGATCGACCACCCGGCGGTTGCCGCCATCTGCCAGCGTGCGGGTGCGCTCTTTGCCGGCGTGTCCTAGCCCTGCTTGCCGTCCACGCGCGCCAGAGTGAGGATCGGCGCGTAGATCACGAGATAGATGGTGAACGCGACGATCCACAGGATCGCCGCCGTCTCGATCGTCGCAATGTAGCTGGCTGGCAGCAACGCGGGTCCGAACACGCGCACCACCGCCGCGAGCAACAGCAGGACATAGGCGATGCCGATCCCGCGCGACACGACCAGCGGGCGCCCGGTGTGTCCGAGCGCCGCGCGCGTGGCGACGCCGAGAATCATCGTGGCCGCGGCGCCGACCGTGAGCGCGTGCTGCCATTGAAATGCCCAGGCAGCGCCGGTCGCAAGGTGGATTGCCTTGAGAGCAAGCCCGATCGGCAGCCACACATAGGCCGCGTGCAGCACCCACACGATGGGCTCGGCGAGCGTCCGCAGGCTTCTCCAGCCTGAGAGACGCACGGCGTGCGCGATCGCTGCGACACCTGCCACCGCCGCCGCACTCCAGTGCCAGGGCGCCACGGCGTCGATCGCGACCGCGAGCACCATCGATGCGATCGTCACGCGCTCGACCAGGGCGCGGCTCCTGATCTCCACGGCGATACCACGACGACGCAACGCGCTCGCCGTGAAGTTCGGCACCACGCGCCCGCCGATCACCGTGATGAGGAGCACGACGACACCGATGCCGACCCGCAACGCGCGGCTCGCGAGCGTGAAGTCGCCGCTCGCGATCGCGTAGAGGAACCAGCCATCGATCCCCCACAGTACCGCGACGATGATCAGCATCGGAAAGTTGCGATTGCGTTCGCGCAGCAGTGAACGCCCGATCAGGAAGGCGAGCATCGGCAGGAACGCGAGCTCCGCAACCGCCAGCCAGAACGGCGGCAACGCCGCCGCCGTCGCGAACGCGACGCGCCCTGCCAGCCACAGGAGCGTCAGGACCATGAGTGGCGTGCCCGCAAAGCCGCGCGAACCTGTCCAGCTGGGCACCGCGGTGAGCAGGAAGCCAGCGATCGCGGCACAGATGAAGCCGTAGAGCATTTCGTGGCCGTGCCACAGAAACGGCGGCAGCTCGCCGAGCGGCGCACTCCCGCTGAGGAAGATCCAGACCCATGCTGCAATCCCGATTACGGCGAAAAGTCCGGCGCCGAGAAAGAAGGGACGAAATCCATAGGCAAACGGGACGAAGCGGGGACCTTCACTCATCGTGCTCACCTGAGACCATAGTTGAAACTGATACTGACACGTTCGGATGCCGTGCGACCGGCCGGGACTTCATGTCGCAGCCAGCTTTCAAAGAGCACCACCCTGCCCGCCTTTGCCGGCACCACCACCCAGGATCGCAATTCACGACGCGCGGTACGCCGCCGTGGTGGTGCTGCCATGAAGCGCTCGAGGCGCGGATCTTCGAACTTGAGCCCGGCCGAGCCCGGCGGGGTACGTACATAGTAGGTGCCGCTCACGAGCGAAAGCGGGTGCAGATGCGCGCCATGCGCGACGCCACGCGGCATGATGTTGGCCCAGCAGTCCGTCATCCCGAGCCTGCGCACGTCGATGTCGAACGCGAGAGCACGCGCGTAGGCCCGCACGTGCCGATCGAGACGCCGCGCCAGGGCTGCAAACGTCGGCGAGCGCTCGTGCAGTCGGCTGGCCGACCCGTAAGAAGTGTACCCACCGGGGTAGTTCTGCGCCGACCAGCGCCGGCCCGCGGCATCGTCGTGGCGCAGTTGCAGGCATTCCAGCAACAACCGCGCATTGAGCCGGCTGTGCGCGTGTTGCAGCCGTGCTGCATAGACTTGCGTGACGAACAGGGATTCGATGCTCATGCACTCACCGGCGGGACCCCCCCCAGTATCGCCTGAATTTTCGCCATGCAACATCCGCAGGAAGCGCTACACTGCCCGAAGGCCGCCATGGAGGATCACTGCATGCGTCAACTCGATGGTCAGCGACGATCGACGGGCCGTCCCACCCTGAATGAACGCACGGCGCTCAGCGAATCGATGGCTGACATCGATGCGCAGCTTGCCTCGCTCGCCGGACTCATGGCCGTGCGCTCCCTCGACGAGGCCCGCGCCGCCTGGCAGGCGCGCGAGGAAGTACGGGCCGGCCATGCACGCACGCTCACCGCAGACGAAGTCGAGCGCGAGCTGGATCTCGGCCCCGCATGAGCGCCTGGCGCATGCGGTATCACGAGAACGCCGTGGAGGGCCTGCGGCAGCTCGGCAGGCGCGAGGCGCGCGATGTGCTCGCGGTGATGACCGAGCGGTTGTCGCGACACACGAGCCCGCACGAGTCGGGCGAATTGCTGATCAGCGAGGAATTCGGCGCGTTCTGGCGCTACCCGTTGCCGGGCTGCAATGTCCTGTGCGATATCGACCGTGAGGCGCGCTGTCTGACCGTGCTGCACGTCGCGGCGCAGTGAGGCGTGGAGTGCGCTGAGGCTGACACCGCCCGGTCACGCATCGCCTGATGGCGCGACGCGCACGGCAACCGCGGGAGCCCCGCGCAGGGCAGCCGACAGCATCACTGTCGCGGTATAGAGCACTACCACCACGACCAGCCAGCGCAGCCACACGATCGGCAGCGACTTCACGACGAGCGCTGCGAGCAGCACCGCCGGGATGCCGCCGAGCGCGAGCCCGAGTGCGGCACGCAGATCATAGCGACCCACGCGCACGAAGCGCATGCCGCCGATCGGCATCAGGAACGCACACGAACCCATCATGATCGGGAACGCCGCGATCGGGTTGAGGCCGAGCAGGCTCACGAGTATCAGGCACGGTGCATAGAGACCGATACCGAGTGTCATCAGCGCGCCGAGCACGAAGTTCGCGCCGAGCACGAAGTTCGCGCCGATCGCGAAGAGGAGCGTGCTCCCCGTGAGGCCCAGGGCGTCACCACCTGCGGGCATCCACTCGAGGTTCGCGGCGAGAAACAAAACCGCCGCGATGAGCAGCGCGACGCCCATGCCGAAGCGCACCGCGCGGCGCGGCAGGCGCGACACAATGCCCGCACCGAGCCAGGCGCCGGCCACTGCCGCCGCGATCATGCCGATGAGTGTCACCGCATCGACGGTCACGAGCGAGATGAAAATGAGCGCTTCCGCCACGGTTGGCAGCGTATGACCGACATCGAGGGTGCCCGGGATATTCTCGTCCGGCATGCGGGCCCGCAGCTTGAAGAACGCTGTCGTCGGCGCAAAGGAGCCGATGCCAAGCGTATCGAAGAAGTTGGTGACGAATCCGGTGAGCAGGTCGATCGCCGATGGTCGCGCGCCGCCTTCTGCGGGCCGCAGCTTCCCGAGTTGCCACCATCGGGCAATAAACCACAACGTGAGCAGCGCAAGGGCCACGATCAGGCCCAATGCGCCTCCACCGAGTGTCATCTGCGCCCCTTCGCTTCTCCTCCAATTGTGCAGGTTGCGTCACGCAACCGCCAGCGATGCTTCCGATCGGGTGACCCGCTGCGCTGTTTCGTGTACTCTCCCGCCCGCTGACACACGCTCGAGCCGCACTCCGCGCGCTCGTGGGGCCCGCGCCGAGGCCCGGGACCCGCTACTTCACTTTTCGAGGAATCCTGACCCATGTCTTTTGAGAATCTCGGGCTTGCCCCGGGGCTGCTGCGTGCCGTTGCCGACAAGGGCTACGACACACCCACTGCCATCCAGACGCGCGCCATACCCGCCATGCTCACCGGTCGCGACGTGCTCGCGAGCGCCCAGACAGGCACGGGCAAGACGGCGGGCTTCGTGCTGCCGCTGCTGCAGAAGCTCGATGCGCCGCACGGTCGCGCGCCGCGCGCGCTCGTGCTCACCCCGACACGCGAGCTCGCCGCACAGGTCGCCCAGTGCGCGCGCGAATACGGTCGCCACACACGCCTGCGCGTGCAGGTGATCTTCGGCGGCGTCGGCATGCAGCCGCAGATCGACGGCCTCGCGGCGGGCTGCGACTTCCTCGTCGCGACGCCGGGTCGCCTCCTCGATCTCGAGGAACAGGGCGTGCTCGACCTCAGCCACGTGGCGGCCTTCGTGCTGGACGAAGCCGATCGCATGCTCGACATGGGCTTTATCCACGCCATCAAGCGCGTGATCAGGCTGCTGCCCGCACGGCGACAGAATGCGATGTTCTCGGCCACCTATTCGGACGACATCCGCGCGCTCGCCGCGCGGCTGCTGCACGAGCCGGTCGAGATCGACGTCGCGCCGCGCAACACCGTTGCCGAACGCATCGAGCACGTCGCGTACAAGTTGCCGAAGGAGCACAAACGTCACCTCCTCGCACATCTCATCAAGGACGGCGACTGGCACCAGGTGCTCGTGTTCACGCGTACCAAGCACGGCGCGAACCGCCTCGCCGAGCAACTCGAGGGCGCCGGCATCCGCTCGGCCGCGATCCATGGCAACAAGAGTCAGTCGGCCCGCGTGCGGGCGCTTGCGGACTTCAAGGCGAATCGCGTCACCGCGCTCGTCGCGACCGATGTCGCCTCGCGCGGCCTCGACATCAAGGAGTTGCCGCACGTCGTCAACTACGAACTGCCGAATGTTCCGGAGGACTACGTGCACCGCATTGGACGCACGGCACGCGCGGGCGCGACGGGTCATGCGGTATCGCTCGTCGGGCCGGATGAAAGCGGGCTGCTGCGCGACATCGAGAAAGTACTGAAGCGCCCCGTGCCGTACGCAAGCGTGCCGGCGTTCGAGATTGTGGCGTCCGCGCCTGCGCCACGCCCGGCGTCAGGCGCAGCACCGCGTCAGGCGCAGCACCAGGCACCGCGCCGTGCGCAGTCGGCGCATCGCTCCGCCTCCCGGCCGACCCGGCAGGGGCAGGACCCGCGCTGGCGTCAGGGAAGGCGGGTCGCGCGCTGAGGTGGCGCGGGACGCGCTGCGGGCTGCGGGCCGGAAGGCTCGCACTGTTGCGCGCGCTTTGCGATCATGAACGTTTGCTGATCTGGAGGAGATGAGGCATGGCAAGAACGACACGCAAGTCCGCCCCGGTGGTGGCGCCCATGATCGATATCGGCATCAGCGCGCGCGACCGGGAGAAGATCGCCGACTCGCTCGCACACGTGCTGGCGGACACCTACACGCTGTATCTCAAGACCCACGCGTTTCACTGGAACGTCGAGGGGCCGATGTTCAATACGCTGCACCTGATGTTCATGGAGCAGTACACCGAGCTGTGGAATGCGCTCGATGAGATCGCCGAGCGGATCCGCGCGCTCGGATTTCCGGCTCCCGGCACCTACGCCGAATTCGCGCGCCTCACGTCGATCGAGGAACGCCCGGGCGTACCCGAGGCGATGGAGATGGTGCGGCGCCTCGTGAAGGGCCATGAAGCCGTCACACGCACGGTGCGCAAGGGGTTTCCGGCTGCGGAAAAGGCTGGCGACGAATCCACGGTGGATCTCCTCACGCAGCGCCTGCAGATCCACGAGAAGACTGCGTGGATGCTGCGCAGCCTATTGCAGTAACGCGTTGGCGTGATGTCGCAGGTGGTCCGCGACGAAAGTCGCGATGAAGTAATAGCCGTGGTCGTAGCCCGCGTGGCGGCGTAGCGTCAGCGGCAGACCCGCCTCATCGCACGCCGCCTCGAACAGCTGCGGCTTCAATTCACGCTCGAGGAACGGATCGGCGAGCCCCTGATCGATCAGGATCCGCGGGCTTCGGCCCGCCTCACCAAGCGTACGCACGATTTCGGTCGCATCGTGCAGCGCCCACGCGGCGCGGTCCTCGCCGAGATAGCCGGTGAAGGCCTTCACGCCCCACGGGCACTGCGTCGGTGCCGCGATCGGCGCAAACGCGGAGATCGAGCGATAGCGATCCCGGTGCGTGAGGCCGAGGGTCAGCGCGCCGTGGCCGCCCATGGAGTGACCGAAGATGCCGGCGCGTGCGCAGTCGGCGGGGAAATGCCCTGCAATCAGCGCGGGCAGCTCGTGCACGACGTAGGTCGCCATCCGGTAGTGGGCTGCCCAGGGTTCGCGCGTCGCGTCGAGGTAGAACCCCGCAGCCACGCCGAAGTCCCAGTGCTCGCGGTCGCCCGGCAACTCGATGCCGCGCGGACTCGTGTCGGGCGCGACCAGCATCAGGCCGAGCTCTGCGGCAACACGCTGCGCACCCGCCTTCATCATGAAAGTCTCCTCGGTGCAGGTGAGCCCGGCGAGGTAGTAGAGCACCGGCACTGGCCGCTCGCGTGCCTGCGGTGGGGTGAAGACTGCCAGGCGCATCGGCGTGCGCGTGCTCGTCGATTCGTGGCGGTAGAAACCGACCTTGCCGCCGAAAGAGGCGTGTTCGCCCAGGGTCTCGAGGCTCATTGCACGCTCAGAACGTGAGGACGCTGCGGATCGACTCGCCCGCGTGCATCAGATCGAACGCCTCGTTCACCTTGCCCAGCGGCATCACGTGCGTGATCAGCGGATCGATCCGGATCTTGCCCTGCATGTACCAGTCGACGACCTTCGGCACGTCGGTGCGCCCGCGGGCGCCACCGAAAGCCGTGCCTTTCCAGACACGCCCGGTGACGAGCTGGAAGGGGCGCGTGCGGATCTCCTGCCCGGCCCCGGCGACGCCGATGATCACCGAAACGCCCCAGCCACGATGGCAGCATTCGAGCGCCTGACGCATCAGGTCCACATTGCCGACACATTCGAAGCTGTAGTCGGCCCCGCCGTCGGTCAGTGCGACGAGGTGTGCGACGAGGTCTGCACCGGCTTCCTTCGCATTCACGAAATGCGTCATGCCAAACTGCTCTGCGAGTGCCTTGCGCTGCGGATTGCGGTCGACGCCGATGATCATGTTCGCGCCCGCGAGGCGCGCGCCCTGGATCACGTTGAGGCCGATGCCACCGAGACCGAACACCACCACGTTCGCGCCCGGTTCGACTTTCGCGGTGTTGATCACTGCGCCGATGCCCGTCGTCACGCCACAACCGATGTAGCAGACTTTCTCGAACGGGGCGTCCTCCCGGATCTTCGCAAGCGCGATCTCCGGCAGCACCGTGTAGTTCGCGAAGGTGGAGCACCCCATATAGTGGTGAACCTTCTGTCCGCCGATCGAGAAGCGACTCGTGCCATCCGGCATCACGCCCTTGCCCTGGGTCGCGCGGATCGCGGTGCAGAGGTTGGTCTTGCGCGAGAGACAGGATTTGCACTGCCTGCATTCGGGCGTGTAGAGGGGAATGACGTGGTCACCCTTGCGCAGGGACGTGACACCCGGGCCGACATCGACGACGACGCCCGCGCCCTCGTGGCCGAAGATCACCGGGAAAAGACCCTCCGGATCTGCGCCTGAGCGGGTGAATTCATCGGTGTGGCACACGCCGCTCGCCTTGATCTCGACCAGCACCTCGCCGGCCCGCGGGCCCTCGAGCTGCACCGTCTCGATGGTGAGCGGCTTGCCTGCCTCCCACGCCACCGCCGCCTTCACGTCCATCGCACCTCCGGGAGAATGGTGCCGGGTTTTCGGTTATTCGGTTATTCGCGCTCCGCCGCGAATAACCGAATAACCGAAAACCCGGCACCAATGCAAAAAACAAGGCCCG
>WBZY01000683.1_pt1 | contig 23655 bp, 14 predicted proteins | sample 5204191 | NCBI WGS metagenome assembly WBZY01 (sample SAMN12344363, study PRJNA552823) | activated sludge metagenome | biome: Activated sludge suspended growth; feature: Anammox Sidestream; material: Wastewater; isolation source: activated sludge from anammox sidestream of wastewater treatment...
CTTGCCAGACTGTGCTGCCCCGGACTGGAATTTATTGAAAAACCTGCCAACCCTGGCAGGCATGAAAAGCAGAGACGCTGAATACCGGCTGCCCTCTGTCAGCCGGCATCCAATATCACTCAAGCAAATTTCATGCCACAACAATAACTAATTGAATAATAACAATAAAAGACAAAATGATGGCAATGTCATGTCATGTAAAAATTATCGACACACTTTGGGTGCTCTGCAAACTTTTTTTGAATTTTTTACGGGATTTTCAACGAACTTTTCTGTTCTTTTTCACAAGAACGAGAAAAATAATGTGGGATTTCAAAGACGAATGAACAGAAAAGAAGGAATGTAAAAAATTCCGACAAAAATCATGTCAGGCCGTCATTTTTTGCCGGGTTATCGGTTGAGTGGTGGACAAACGGAATACTCAGGCAAAGTACTCAGTCATCTGCCGTTTTCAGAATGACACCTGCCAGCGGAGGCAGTGTAATGATGATGGAATCAGGCTGGCCGGACCAGGGTTGCCCGGTCGGGCTGATTTTTCCGGCATTTCCGGCATTACTGCCGTCGTAATAAATTGAATCACTGTTGAACACTTCCTGGTAAGCACTCGATCCCGGTATGCCGACACGGTAACCGGTACGCAGTATCGGGGTAAAGTTGAGCACTACCAGCACAAATGATCCATCCCTGGCACGGCGCTGGTAGCTGATGACCGATTGCTCCACATCGTGGCAATCGATCCAGGAAAAACCTTCGGCAAAGAAATCCAGTTCATGCAGCGCCGGTGTATTCAGATAAAGGTGATTCAGATCGCGCGTCAGCGCCTGTATGCCGCGATGCGGATCACGTTCCAGCAGATACCAGTCGAGTTCATGACCCACGCGCCATTCATGTCCCTGGCCGAGTTCATTTCCCATGAAGTTGATTTTCTTGCCCGGGCAGGTCATCTGGTAGGTAAACAGCAGGCGCAGATTGGCAAACTTCTGCCAGCCATCGCCCGGCATCTTGTCCAGCATGGACTTCTTGCCATGCACCACTTCATCATGCGAAAGCGGCAGCACGAAATTTTCGGTGTAAGCATAAAGCTGGTTGAACGTCAGCTCGTTGTGGTGATAGCGCCGATGCACCGGGTCATGCTGCATATAACTCAGCGTATCATTCATCCAGCCCATGTTCCATTTCATGGAGAAGCCCAGTCCGCCAAGGTAGGCCGGGCGGGATACCGCCGGCCAGGAAGTGGATTCCTCAGCGAATGTCAGTGCACCCGGAAATTCCCCGTGCACCATGGTGTTCAGTGCTCGCAGAAATTCGATTGCCTCCAGATTTTCATGCCCGCCATAACGATTCGGCAGCCATTCTCCTTCCTTACGTGAGTAATTCAGGTAAAGCATGGAAGCCACCGCATCCACACGAAAACCATCAATATGAAAAACAGACAGCCAGTAATGGGCGCTGGACAGCAGGAAGGATTTCACCTCGTTGCGGCCATAATTGAAGATATACGTTCCCCAGTCATGGTGGTACCCCAGCCGTGGATCTTCATGCTCATACAGAGCTGTACCATCAAACCGTGCCAGTGAGAAACTGTCCTGCGGGAAATGTGCGGGAACCCAATCAAGGATTACGCCGATCCCGGCCTGATGACATCTATCCACAAAACCCATAAATATTTCCGGGCTGCCATAGCGGCTCGTTACCGCAAAATAACCGGTGGCCTGATACCCCCATGATTCGTCCAGCGGATGTTCAGATATCGGCAGCAGTTCGACATGGGAATAACCCATATCCTGCAGATAAGGAATCAGATGATCGGCAAGTTCCTGGTAGGAATAAAATCTGCCATCCGGATGACGTTTCCACGAACCGACATGCAGCTCATAAATACTGAGAGGAGCATGCAGCCAGTCCCAGTTTCTACGCTGTGCCATCCAGTCACCATCCTTCCAGTTGTATTTACGCTCAGTCGGAGTTAACGCAGCATTATTGGGACGCAGTTCATACGTAGCTGCATAAGGATCCGTCTTGAGCAAGACCTCGCCACTCACCCGATTGCGGATTTCATATTTATATATGGACCCCTCGGGTAAATCCGGAATGAACAACTCCCATACCCCACTGTGGCCATGCACTATCATGGGACATACTCTGCCATCCCAGTGATTGAAATCTCCAACGACGCTGACCCGTTCGGCATTCGGTGCCCATACGGCAAAACGTGTGCCGGTGACACCATGATTCCTGACCCGGTGAGCACCCAGCATATGATAAGCCTGAAGCAGGCGCCCTTCATTGAACAGATACAAGTCGTGGCCTGAAATCTGCATGGGGAAGGCATAGGGATCATGCCGTTCTTCGATCACCCCGGTTGCCGTATTTTCCATACGCAGCAGATAGGGGTGCATGACCCCTTCCCCCTCCCATTCGAAGATCCCGTCCTGATGTACGCTTCGCATTGGCTGATAGCCCGACAGGGTATGCAGCCACACACGTGACATATAAGGCTGAAACACCCTGATCAGCCTGCCATTTGGAGCAGCGTGCATTCCCAGGAAAGAACAGGGATCGTACAGCCTGGCGGTCAGCAGTAATGATTGTGCAGAATCCTCCGACGAACCCGGGGATGAAGAAGATAAGGATTTCATTGATATGGATTTGCCATAATGGCTGGTAATGGTGGCTGGTAATGGTTATTCGGATCAAGTAAGATGACCAACAGGGTATGCGGTTTTTTAAAACACTGCAAATCAGCGAGGAGACCATGAAAGTTCAACCAGCTGTCCAGACGAATGATAATCCGCGTTTCGTCAGTACACTTACCCGCAATACACTTGCACTGATTCTGGCAGGTGGTCGCGGAACACGTCTGAAAAACCTGACGGACTGGCGTGCAAAACCGGCCGTTCCGTTCGGCGGTAAATTCCGCATCATCGATTTCACGCTATCCAATTGCGTCAACTCGGGAGTCCGGCGCATTGGTGTGGTCACTCAATACAAGGCACAGAGCCTGATACGCCATATCCAGCGCGGCTGGAGTTTTCTCGATGGCCGGTTCCAGGAATTCATCGAGCTGTTACCTGCACAGCAGCGTACAGAAGAAGGAACCTGGTATCAGGGCACAGCTGATGCGGTCTTCCAGAATCTCGACATTCTCCGCACGCATAATCCCGGTTATGTGCTGATCCTCGGCGGTGATCATATCTATAAAATGGATTATGGCCGGATACTGGCTGAACACGTCGAGAGACAGGCAGATCTGACGATTGCCTGCCTGGAAGTTCCGGTGGAAGATGCCAGCGCATTTGGTGTCATGGCAGTGGATGACAGCTGGCGTACCACCAGCTTCGCCGAGAAACCTGAACATCCGGCTCCGATTCCCGGAAAGCCCGGTCATGCTCTGATCAGTATGGGCATTTATGTCTTCAATGCAAAATTTCTGTACGAGCAACTGATCCAGGATCACGATATGGATCAGTCCTCCCACGATTTCGGCAAAGATGTGATACCCCGTCTGGTGGCAAGTAATGCCCGGGTATACGCACACCGCTTCCAGAACAGTTGTGTCAATATGGCTTCAGGTGTGCCTTACTGGCGTGATGTGGGAACAGTGGATGCTTACTGGAAAGCTAATATCGATCTCACGACTATCACGCCGGATCTGAATCTGTACGATGAAGACTGGCCGATCTGGACTCATCAGGAGCAACTGCCACCCGCCAAATTTGTGTTCGACGATGATGATCGTCGTGGTCAGGCGCTGGATTCAATGGTATCCGGCGGGTGCATCATCAGTGGTGCAACAGTACGCCGCTCCCTGCTGTTTTCCAATGTTCAGATACGTGGCTACAGCACTATCGAAGATTCGGTCATCCTCCCCAATGTCAGCATCGACCGACACGCCTACCTCAAACGGGTAGTGGTGGAGAAGGAATGCCAGATACCAGAAGGCCTTAAAGTCGGTTTCAATCCTGATGAAGACAGGAAACATTTTTATGTCACGGATGACGGGATTACGCTGATTACGCCGGAAATGCTGGGACAGGGCATCCACTACATCCGCTGAATTTTCCAGTCCGGCCGTAAAACCGGGATGACTATCAGCAACTTTATATACATGAACTGATACACGATGACCAGCCGTTCTTCCACACTTGATCTCGTTCTGCTCTGGCACATGCACCAGCCGGATTACCGGGACTATAAAACCGGTGAATACATGCTGCCGTGGGTCTATCTGCATGCCATCAAGGACTATACCGACATGGCGCATCATCTTGAAAAGCATCCGAATATCAGGCTGGTCGTGAATTTCGTTCCTGTCCTGCTGGATCAGCTGGAAGACTATGCTGACCAATTTACGCACGGTACGATTCGTGACCCGTTACTGCGCCTGCTCGCGGTACCTGATCTCGACCGGATTTCTCCTGCTGAGCGCCGGCTGATCCTGAACAGCTGCTTCCTGAACAATCATGACACCATGCTCAGGCCCTATCCGTCCTATCAGTATCTGCGTGATCTGTATGATCATCTGTTGAAAATGGGCGACAAGGAACTCATGTACATCTCCGGCCAGTATCTGGCCGATCTGCTGGTGTGGTATCACCTCGCATGGACAGGCGAAAGTGTGCGCCGGGAAAATGAATGCGTCGTCAACCTCATGTCGCAGGGCAAACTGTTCAGCCATGGTGACCGGATGCTGCTGTTTCATCTCATTGGCAAGCTCATTCAGAATATCATTCCGCGCTACCGCAAACTGGCGGAATCCGGCCAGATCGAGCTTTCCACCACACCACACTATCATCCGCTTGCACCCCTGCTGATCGATTTCACTTCCGCGCGGGACAGCCTGCCTGAAGCCATGCTGCCCACCAGTCCCGTCTATCCGGGCGGACGCAAGCGGGTAGCATTCCATCTGCAGTCCGCCATCGACAGCCATCGGAGACGGTTTGGCAGCGATCCTGCCGGCGTATGGCCAGCCGAAGGAGCCGTATCGGAGCCATTGCTCGACATCCTGATCGAGCACGGCCGTCAGTGGTGTGCCAGCGGTGAAGGCGTTCTGGCCAACAGCTTGCGCAAATCCCATCCTGATCAACCTTTGCCGGCCCGTAACGAATATCTTTACCGGCCATACCGGTTTGAAACCGGAAACAGCAGTATTCTGTGCTTTTACCGGGATGATCAGTTATCCGACATGATCGGATTCGAATACTCCAAATGGTTTGGGCATGATGCTGCCGAAAATTTCATGCAACGGCTCAAACAGATTCGCAGCGAGATCCATAACAATCCCGCCCCGGTCGTCAGTGTGATTCTGGATGGTGAAAATGCCTGGGAATCCTATCCCTACAATGGCTACTACTTCCTGAACGATCTGTACGAAATGCTGGAGAAAAGCCCTGATATCCGTACCACAACCTTCCGAGAATATAGTGCCGGACTGTCTGAGAGCAAGGTTAAAGTAACCCGTTTACCAGCGCTTACCGCCGGAAGCTGGGTATATGGCAGCTTTTCCACCTGGATTGGTGATCACGATAAAAATCTTGCCTGGGAACTGTTATGTGCCGCCAAACACAGTTATGATCTCGTCATGCAGGGCCCGCGTCTGACGGACGAAGAAAAGACAGCAGCCGGAAAACAGCTCGCTTCATGTGAAAGTTCAGACTGGTTCTGGTGGTTCGGTGATTACAATTCACCGCATTCAGTGGAAAGCTTTGATTTCGCTTTCCGCCGAAATCTCGCCAACCTTTATCGCCTGCTGAAAATCCCTGCTCCGGTCACCATACTCGAACCCATCAGCCGGGGGGGAACATCAACCGGCGAAAGTGGCGCGATGCGACATGCCGCTTCCTGATCCAGATACATAGAACCTGGTACAGAACTATGAAATAGCCGATAAACACTTGACCTGCAGGATACTCTGATGACTTCTTCCGTATCATTCCTTTTTGGTGTCCACGCCCACCAGCCGATCGGTAATTTTCCGGAAGTCGTCATCGACGCACATGAACGCTGTTACAAGCCGTTTCTGCATACTCTGCACCGTTATCCGGAATTTCGTTTCGCTGTCCATTTTTCAGGCTGGCTGCTGGATTTTCTGTTCGAACATTATCCGCAGGATATGGCGTTGCTGCGTGAAATGGTCACACGCGGGCAAGTCGAGCTGTTTGGCGCAGGAGATACCGAGCCGGTACTGGCAGCCATCCCCGAGCGCGACCGAGTCGGCCAGCTCAGAACCTTTTCGACCAAGCTCAAGAAAAAACTGGGCCAGCGACCGCAAGGCGCCTGGCTGACCGAACGCGTCTGGGAATCCACGGTCATTCCCGCGCTGACAAGATGCGGTATCCGTTACGTGATCGTGGATGACTACCACTTCATCTGTGCCGGCAAACGTAAAACGGAACTGGATGGCTTTTTCACCACTGAAGAAGATCGTCACTCTCTGGATCTTTTTCCGATATCAGAAGCCCTGCGCTACCGGCTCCCGTTTTCTCCCGCACAGGAAGCCATCGCCTATATCGAATCACTGACCGATCAGGCCACCACCGGACGTCAGCCCGCCGCGGTCTACTTTGATGACATCGAGAAATTCGGTATCTGGCCGGAAACCTATCAGTGGGTTTATGAACGAGGCTGGCTGGAACAATTCATTCAGGGTGTGCTCGCCTCTCCCCGTATCCGGATGCAACACTACCGGGATTACCATGCCAGCGAGAAAACCCGCGGCATCCTCTACCTCCCTACCACATCCTACATCGAGATGAACGAGTGGACGCTGCCTGCCGAGCCCGCTCACACCTATGCCGATCTGGTTCAACAGGCCAAGGCAGCGGGCTGGTATGAGCCCAACAAATCTTTTCTGCGTGGTGGAATCTGGAAAAACTTTTTTTCGCGTTACCCTGAATCCAACTGGATGCACAAGCGCATGCTCGGCCTTTCCGCACGTTACGCGCGGCTGCCGGCAAGCCAGCGCACGGATGCCATGCAGCAATGCCTGTACGCTTCCCAGGCCAACGATGCCTACTGGCACGGATTATTCGGCGGCCTGTATCTCCCCCATTTGCGACGCGCCGTCTACAATAATCTGATCGAGCTGGAAGCACTGCTCGATCAGTGCGTCCCCCGCACTGCCCGGTATCAGGAAGATATCGATCTGGATGGTACGGAAGAAATTCATCTGCAGAATGGAATCGTGCAAATCATCCTGAAACTGGATGGCAGCGCCAGTATCTGTGAACTCGACACTTACCCACTCAAACACAATTTTGCTGACACACTCACTCGCCAGACGGAACATTACTACCGTAAAATCCGGCTGAATTCCGGGGAAAATTCGACACATGACCAGTCAGGGATCGCCTCGGCACATGATCGGGTCAGCTTCAAACATAAAATCGGTCATGCTGATCTCGAACCGGATCCGCATGCGCAATCTCTCTTCATCGATCGCCTGAACGGTGAATCATTACACTACCAGTTGCAACCCTCAACCCGGGAGGATGAAATCATTTTCCAGGCAGTGGCAGGCGCCGGGCTGATACACAAATACTTTCGGATTTCCGCCAACCGGTTGCTGGTAACGTATGAATGCACAAATGAAGTAGCAGGGCATATACAGACGGAAATCAACCTGGCCATGCCCAGTTGTGACGGACCGGGGGGACGTTATGCCAGAGATCGTATCGCTCTGTCCGGCTTCGGGAGCGCCATCGAACTCGGCGATCTGACTGCACTCACGCTGGAAGATGACACACTGGGCGGCAATCTGTCACTCAAAATCAGCTCTGCAGCAACATTCCACGCCTGCCCTCATTTCACGGTTTCACAGTCGGAGGGCGGATTTGAGAAAATCATGCAGGCGGCTAAACTGACATTGACCTGGCCGGTAACTACCCGCGAGCAACGCATCACCTTGCAATTCGACAAAAAAAGGTAAACATCCACCACCGGAGATCATCTTCTCTCCCCGTCTTTATCCGGCAGGTGCTTTTCCCGCAGAACTTCTGCCGGATCCGCTGCGGAGGTCGAAAAACCGAATAAAGCGATATCAAGGGAACAGCACCATGTCAGAAGAATCCAGTCGTCTCAGGCAGTGTGATGAAAGCAAAACCCCATGGAAAAAATGGGGACCTTATCTGAGCGAGCGACAATGGGGCACGGTGCGGGAAGATTACAGTGACAATGGGGATGCCTGGAATTACTTTCCGCATTCCCAGTCAGGTGCGCGTGCTTACCGCTGGGGGGAAGATGGCCTGGCAGGTATCAGCGATGACCGGCAACTGCTTTGTTTCGCACTGGCATTGTGGAACGGGCACGATCCGGTGCTGAAAGAACGCCTGTTTGGCGTGACCAATCTGCAGGGCAACCACGGGGAAGACGTCAAAGAATATTATTTTTACCTGGATGCCACTCCCACCCACAGCTATCTGCAATACCTCTACAAATATCCGCAGGCTGCTTATCCCTACGAAGATCTGGTTACTACCAGCGAACGGCGTTCCCGGCAGGAAGCGGAGTACGAGTTGCTGGATACCGGGATTTTCGATGAAAACCGGTATTTCGATATTTTTGTAGAATATGCCAAGGCTGATCCGGAAGACATTCTGATCCGGATCAGTGCTGTCAACCGTGGCCCTGAAACGGCAGATTTGCGAATACTGCCGACACTCTGGTTTCGTAATACCTGGTCGTGGGCACCGGGTTTGGCCAAACCGGCGTTGTATCAGGAAGAAAACCAGGACGATTGCCGGATCATCCATACTCAGCAAAACGAATCGGGAGATTACCGGCTGTATTGCGCGGATGCACCGACTCTGTTGTTCTGTGAAAACGAAACCAACACCTGTCGACTCTTTCATACAGACAACGCGAGCTCCTACACCAAAGACGGTATCAATAATCATATCGTCTGCGGCCAGAAAGATGCCATCAACCCCGCCAACCACGGTACCAAAGCGGCGGCAGACTATGCCCTGAATATTCCTCCCGGAGAAACTCGCGTGCTCAGATTGCGCCTGCGCCGCGCTGAATCCTCCGCTCCCGCTACAGACAAAATTTTTGCCGGCTTCGATACGCTTATCGATCAGCGAAAAAAGGAAGCAGATGATTTTTACGCCTCCCTGTCCGGCGGCAGATTGAACAAGGAACAGCAGCGTATTCTGCGGCAGGCACTGGCCGGCATGATATGGACCAAACAATATTACGAGTTCGATGTGGAACGCTGGCTGAACGAGCACCCCCGACACAATGCACGCAATGCCGGCTGGGCGCACATGAAATGCCGGGATATCATTTCCATGCCGGATAAATGGGAATATCCATGGTTTGCTGTTTGGGATACGGCTTTCCACACTCTGCCGCTGGCAATGATAGACCCTGCCTTTGCCAAACAGCAGCTCGGCCTGTTCCTGGAAAACCGCTACCAGCACCCGAACGGGCAGATTCCGGCCTACGAGTGGAATTTCAGTGATGTAAATCCGCCAGTGCATGCCTGGGCTGTCTATATGGTTTATCAGGTGTGTCAGGATTACCATGACCAGAACGATCTGTCATTTCTGAAATCTGCCTTTGCCAGCCTGGAGCGGAATTTCAGCTGGTGGGAAACACATCGCGAACCGGACAAGAATGTATATGAAGGTGGATTCCTGGGTCTGGACAATATCGGTGTATTCGATCGCAGCATCGAACTGCCGACTGGTGGTCATCTGGAACAATCGGATGCCACTGCCTGGATGACCCTGTTCTCGCAGAATATGCTGCAGATCGCACTGGAACTGAGCCTCCATGATCCGGATTACGAACAGAGAGTGCTTTCCTATTTGAACCGCTTCATGGCAACCGCTGCAGCCATGCAGGATATCAGCGATGAACATCGGGATATGTGGGACGACGAGGATGGCTTTTTCTACAATGTTCTGCGTTTTCCGGACGGTCACTCTACCCGCATCAAGGTACGCTCGCTGGTCGGGCTGCTGCCTTTATGTGCCGTGACAGTCATCGAACGAACCACACTGGACAAACTGCCACTGGTGGCAGAACATTTTGAAAATCTGGTCCGACGCAGGCAATTCCTGGCTGATCACATCTTTTGTCCGACCACACCCGGAGTCGAAGGCCGTCGCCTGCTGGCCATCGTAGATGAAGAAAAACTACGCCGCATTTTGTCGAAAATGCTCGATGAACAGGAATTTCTGAGTCCTTACGGAATCCGGTCACTTTCCAGATACCATCTGGAACATCCTTACCAGTTTCACTGGAACGGACAGACTTTCACCGCAGACTACCAGCCGGGTGAATCTACTTCAAACATGTTTGGAGGCAATTCCAACTGGCGCGGTCCCGTCTGGGTGCCGATCAATATCCTGATCATTCGTGCATTGCTGACACTGTATGCCTACTACGGGGAAGATTTCCAAGTTGAATGCCCCACCGGTTCGGGCAAACAATACAATCTGTTTCGGATTGCCAGAATGATTGCCGGACGATTACTCCATATCTTCCTGCCGGATGAACAGGGCAGGCGCCCGGTTTTTGGCAATACTGAAAAATTTCAGATCGATCCCCACTGGCGGGACAATCTGCTGTTTTATGAATATTTTCACGGCGAAAACGGTTCAGGGCTGGGAGCCAGTCACCAGACCGGCTGGACAGGCGCATTGGCCGCCCTGCTCACGATATTTGGCTCTCTGGAACAGGAGGAGCTGACAGAACTGGGTATGCAGGAAATCTCGGCCATCCTGGCGGGAAATAACGGTATCTGATGCCATCCTGCCAATCAATCTTTTCCTGCTGTCCAAAATGGCTTTCATCAAAACATAAGCAATCACAAAAAATATGCCTGGCAACTATGATTCGTACGGATGAACGCTGAATCTCACGTTCCCGTTCAAACAGCCATTGGCAGCATAAACAGCTTCGCACGCGGCAAGTTACCGTTAAAATAATCATTATTCCGCGTTCTGATGCGGCGTTTACAGTCCCACGATTGGAGTTCAAAAATGTCCCTTGCCGAGTTTCGTGCCCAGTATCTAGTGCGCTTCTGGTCTCCCATTCCAGCACTGCTGGCACTGGGAGTGGCTTCTGCTTATTACTTCGCCATTACCGGTACTTTCTGGGCCGTCACCGGCGAATTCACCCGCTGGGGCGGGCATATTGCCGCGCTGCTCGGCTTCTCCCCGCAGCAATGGAGTTATTTTCAACTGATCGGCCTGAACGGCTCTCCACTCGAACGCATCGATGGCGTCATGATCATCGGCATGTTTGCCGGTGCGTTATGTGCTGCGCTGTGGGCTGGCAATGTGCAACTGCGCTGGCCGACCAGCAAGCGCCGGCTGGCGCAGGGACTGATCGGCGGAATCATCGCCGGCTTTGGCGCACGCCTGGCGATGGGCTGCAACCTGGCGGCCTTCTTCACCGGTATCCCCATGTTCTCACTGCACGCCTGGGCTTTCATGCTGACCACGGTAATCGGTGCCTGGATTGGCGTAAAACTCTGCCTGTTACCGTTTCTGCGCACACCACTGCGTCTGGATACGGCACCCAGCTCACTATTCGCTGATACTGCCAGCCTGGCGCGACGTGCCCGCCTGCAAAATCGCCTTGGTCTGCTGATTGCCGTACTGGTGCTGGGTTTTGCTGCCTGGCGCTTTGAGACATCGCTGGTTCTGGGCCTGGCAGTACTGTTCGGGGTGTTTTTCGGAACGGTGATCGAACGCGGGCAAATCTGTTTTACCAGTGCTGCGCGTGATTTGTGGACTACCGGGCGCACCCGCATCGCCTACGGTATTCTGTTAGGCATGGTGGTAGCCTGCCTCGGTACCTTCGGCGCAATTGCCCTGGGCGCAACACCCAAAATCTTCTGGATGGGCCCCAATGCAGCCCTTGGCGGATTACTATTCGGTATCGGTATCGTGCTGGCCGGTGGTTGCGAAACCGGCTGGATGTACCGGGCGATGGAAGGCCAGGTACATTTCTGGATAGTTGGTATCGGCAACGTCATCGGTGGCACGCTGGTAGCCATCTTCTGGGATGAGCTGGGCGGTACACTGGCTCTGCCTTATCCGAAAATCAATCTGCTGGAGTACCTGGGAGCAGGCACCGGCCTGTTACTCAGTCTGGCCGGCCTGATGCTGGCGATGCTGCTGGTATACCTCAACGCCCGACGTTTTGCTGTCAGAGAAGGCCTTGCACGATGAATCATAATCATCAACCGGATTTATCACTGGATTTGCGGGGTGAACATTGCCCGTACAACGCCATTGCCACCCTTGAAGCCCTGGCCGATATGACGGCCGGCCAGGTGCTGGAAGTCATCACCGACTGTGCCCAGTCAGTCAACGGTATCCCTGAAGATGCGCGCGCCAAAGGTTATGACTGCCTGGCAGTAGAACAGCACGGACCGCTGTTTCGCTTTCTGATCCGCGTGCCCGGTTAATCACTCACACGTGGTACGGATCAGAAAATCAGGATAAATATCGTTCACCCGGCACAAATCGTACCTCGATCAACTACACAGCCCGGATCAATCAGCCGGTCTGTGCCAGGATAGATGTAATTTATCCACTGCCTGCATCACCAGAGAATAAACCGCAGGCACTACCACCAATGTCAGCAATGTCGAGGAAATCATGCCGCCGATCACCGCAATGGAAAGCGGACGATTGGTTTCGGCACCGGCACCCAACCCCATCGCTGCAGGCAGTAACGCCAGAATGACGGTCAGTGAAGTCATCAATACTGGCCTCAACCGAACCGGACAGGCTTCTCTCAGTGCGTCATCCACAGATTTACCCTGTTCACGCAGTTGATTGGTCAAGTCGATCAGCAGAATCGAGTTTTTTGCCACCAGACCGATGAGCAGCACCAGACCGATCATGGAAAATATGTTGAGCGAGTTCCCCGTCAGCCACAAGGCAAAAATACCGCCGATGATTGCCAACGGCTGCGCCACCATGACGATGAGTGGTTGCAGAAAGGAATTGAACTGGCTGGCCAGTACCATGTAGAGCAGAATCAGTGCGAGCGTAAAAATGAACAGCGTATTCGTCATTGTTTTGGCCAGCTCTTCTGCCTGCCCGGTCATTTTCACCGTATAACCCACTGGCATGAATTCGGCGGCCTGCTGGAATACCATATCGGTCGCATTGCCCAGCGAGAATGCCGGGTTGGCATAGAACATTGCCGCATATTGCAGGTCGAATCGCCCGATTACCGCAGCACCGAGGTTATCACGGAATTTAGCAACCGTATCCAGCCTCACCAGCTCATTTCCGGTGCTTCTCAAATAAACTTTTTTCAGATCTTCGAGCTGATTGAACCGATTTTCCTTACCTTTGATTCTGATCTGGTAACGTTGCCCATCCCCTGGTTCATCACTGAACCGGGCCACATCCACTCCACCGGTAAACATATTGATTGCCATGGCGACATCAGTAGCCGAGATACCGAGACTGGCGGCTCGTGTCCGATCCAGATCCACTACCAGTTGCGGCAAATCGAGGTCGAGATCCAGATCCACCTTACCCATTCCTGGTATTTCACCGAGCCGTCGCTGCATTTCCTTGGCCAGTCGACCCACTTCCTGCAGATTGGGGCCGGTCAGATTGAACTGCAATTTCTCCGGACGCTGGCCGCGCACGATGGCAACCGGCGCAGGAAATGCCCGTACACCCGGGATTTTGTCGAAACGTTCCCTCAGTTCGCGAATCAGCATTTTCTGGGTCATGGTACGATCATTGCGGTCATACAGGCGGACATTGACGAATCCCCTGTTCACCTGACCATCCTGCCCGGCTCCGATCATGCCCAGATAACTGGCCACTTCCGAAGGATAGGAAGTCAATACACCTTCGATCAACTTGAGGCGGGAATCGGTATAGTCGATACTCGAACCCAGCGGTGTTCTGAAAGTGATCATGAATACCCCTTCATCGGCCTCCGGGGAGAGTTCCTTTTCCACCTTGCCAAAAAAGAAACTGCTGCTCAGTACCGTAAGGGTAGTAATCAGGATGACCTTCCAGCGATGTTGGATGGAAAACTCGAGCAACGAGCCATATATCCGGTCCATGCGATTGAACCCGTTATCCAACCAGTGATAGAGGCGCCCGTGTTTACGATCGACTCGCAAATAACGCGAGCAAAGCATCGGCGTCAGTGTCAGGGAAACCAGCAGGGAAATCAACACACCAAACGTGACGACCACCGCAAACGATTTGAAAAATTTGCCGATGATGCCATCCATGAAAATGACCGGTGCAAATATGCAAACCAGTGACAGTGTGGCCGCAATCACGGCAAATACCACTTCATGGCTGCCTCTGACCGACGCAGCCGCCGTATCCACCTTGCCATACCTGGCCTGATCCCGGCTCATGTGCCGGAAAATACTTTCCAGCACGACGATGGCATCATCCACCACCACCCCGATCAGCAACAGCAATGCCAACAATGTCATGGTATTGAAGGTGAATCCAGAGAAATACATCACCGCAACCGCTCCCAGCAGCGATACTGGAATGGCTGTCGCAATGATCAGTGTGGATCGGACCGAACGCAGGAACAGCCAGACGATCAGCGCAGCCAGTAACGTCCCCTCGATCAGGTGTTCCTGCAGTGAATTCACCAGTTCCTTGATAAAAATCGCATCACTGGTGGAAACACCGATACGCATTCCGGGTGGCAGGCTGGGAACGATATCTTCTTTCAACCTGCGTTCAACTTCCTCGATGATGGCCACCGTGTTGGCATTCGAAACCTTGACGATTCCCACTCCCAGCGAAGGTTGGCCATTAAAGCGTGCCACCTGGCGATAATCGGCCAGCTCATCTTCGATCTCTGCAATTTCCTTCAGCCGGATCGGAGCACCATCACGATAAGCCACGATCAGGTTACTCATATCCTTTAAATTATGGAATTCCAGATCGAGCTTGATCAGCCTTTCTGTATTCCTGCCCACCAGAAAACCACCCGGCAGCTGGATGTGCTCGCGTCGGAAAGCACTGATGACATCACTGGCAGCCAGATTATAGGAGGCCATGCGCTCGGGCAGGATATTGACACGTATGGTGCGATCACGGCGTCCGCCAAGACGAACCTCACCGACACCATCGATCGTTTCCAGTTTTTTCTTGATGACGTTGAAACCATACAGATTGAGCTGCTGCAGGGTACGATCCCCCTGCAGTGACAACCACATCACCGGCTGCGCGTTGGTCTCGATCTTGCGCACGACCGGCGGATCAGTATCATCCGGCAATCGCCGCAGAACCTGGCTGATATTCGCCTGCACCTCGTTATAGGCAACATCGATATTCTTGTCCAGACTGAAGGTAATGGTGGTGACCGAAACACTCGGTGAAGAGCTGGATTGCACATGCTCGATGCCGGGAATGGTATTGATTGCCGTCTCGATGATGCTGGTAATACTGGCATCGACGATATCGGGATTGGCTCCGATCAGAGTCGTCGTTACCGAAATCATGGGAAATTCGATATATGGCCAGCGGTCCACACCGATACGCTGATAACTGATTACGCCCAGCAATACCAATAACCCGGAAACCATCCACGCCAGTACATGGCGTTTGATCGACAGCTCCGGCAGTGTCATGAATCAGCCTGCACTGACATTTCTTTTTGTACAGAAATTCTGGCACCATCCGTCAGAAAAGCGGCACCATCGAGCACGATCTGCTCACCCGCCTGTATACCATCAATGATTTCGACCATGCCATCCTGCCTCAATCCGGTACGCACCACCCGCTGATGAGCTTGTGCCTGATCCTGGCTGATGGCATACACCACTTCGCCTGCCGGTCTCAATACTACGCTCTGCTCCGGCACTACCACCACATTCTCGCGCACACCGAGCACGACCACGCCACTGACACTGGCACCCGTATGCCAACCAGGCTGATCCTCCACGTCAGCCAGTACGTCTATCGCCCGGTTACCTGCACCGATGGCAGGCTTCAATTCTCTGATGCGAGAAACGATCTCGACACTGGAAGTAGGCGTATTCAACCGAACTTCCAGACCCGGCCTGATAGATGAGGCAATGCTTTCGGGAAATGGCAAATGAGCACGCAAACGCTGATTGCTGATGATCTGGAACAATGGATCACCCACCTTGACATAATCTCCCTCAGCAACCAGCCGGGATTCAACCGTTCCATCCACAGGGGAAAGCAGGCGTGTCTTGGATTGATTATGTTCGATCGACGCCAGCCGGGATTTGGCACCTTCCAGCTGCCGGCGTAAAGCAATTTCCTGGGTCTTGACATCATCCAGTACGATCTGGGAAATGAAATTCCGCTCGACCAGCCGGGCATTACGCTCAACCGAACGTTGCTGGTTTTCCAGCAGAGCTTCCAGCCGGGCGACTTCACTGAGTGCTTCCCGTCGCTGCAACTGGTAATCGATCGGGTTCAGCAAAGCAATTTCCTGCCCTTTCTTCACATGCTGACCTTGACGCACCAGCACCTTGAGTACCCGCCCGGAAACTTCCGCCGCAACGGTCGGATCCATCATACCCTCCAGCGAGCCAATGGTTTCTTCACGTACTTCCATCGAGATCTGTTCAGCGGTAATCACACTGACCGAGGGCGGGCTGGCGACTTTTACCGTCTCCTCCTGCTTGCCGCAGGCAGATAGCAATAGCACCAGAGCCATGCACAGCAATTTTCCTGCTCTATTCAACATCAAGTCGACCCTCTCCTTGCAATACACATGAACAAATCGGCAACCCGGAGCGTTCTACCGGACCAAGATAAATAACTGGAGATATTATCAAAATATGTCTTCCATCTGCTTAAAAACAAGTAAATGTTCTACCCGCTGTTTCGACAGACAAATCAGAATCAGGAAATGGAACCGGAAGGATGGAAAAAAGAAACGATTGGGCTGGAACGGGGCAAGCCGGAAAGAATAAAATGCACCCTGGAGAAGATTTCCTGCTGCAAGACCTTTTGTTACGGATTTTTTACTACTGATATTCCCGCTAGTCAGGCAAAACTGGCAGAGATGATACTTAGATAAAAGAAACTGCGCAGCGATACAACTTCTGCGCAGTTTTTCAGTGCAATCAATGTACAGCCGGTGAAAAGTATGCTGAAACCACAATCAACGAAGCCAGTACCGTCATAATCAATACGACGGCAACCATCATTTTCCTAAAGGTTTCAGTATCACTACCTTTTACTACTTCGCTCATTTTCATTACTCCTTTTCGTTTGAACCCGCGAAAATCATGCACCCGATCGGCTCACATTTCATTGATTTATGTCAATAAATGTATTAGAAACAAAACAGGAATAACCCTGGTTCCGGGAGCTTTTTAGATGACCAGGTAAACAGGAAATGGAGGATAGCGTGATTTATGCTACCGTCCTGAACATCGTCAGATACAGTACAGATTGATGTGTCCTCACCATAATTACGCGACAACGGCTGCGTCGATCAGAGCTGTGATAAAGCAGGCTGAAGCACCGGTACCCGGGGATCAGCCGGGTACGAATGTATCGTGATGGTTCGCCCTTACAATGGAGCCACTACGCCAGCAAACCTGAGCAGATCGGCCATCCTAAAAGTGCCTTCCACTGTACTCGGCAATGTGGGTATCCACCGCGGATCCTGCCGCAGGTAAGACATGGAATCTCCCTGCAACAAGCCAAGAAACACCTCGGCGATGATACGTCCACCCACCGGCCCCAGCCGTTCCCCGTTCTCTTTCACCTCCGCCTCACGCAAAATGTAAAACCAGAGTGGCGTGCGCTGGTGCAGTTTAAAATCAACCAGATCGGCAAGGTCAGTGGTATTCAGTATCGGCAGATTCATCGCTTTTGCCACGCTTTGCCCGGAAGGCAGACTGAAAGTCAATCCTCTGAGCAGATTGAGCTGTGCGAGAGATTGGATATCTCCACGCACAGCCGGCAAATCGAACAGGGTGGTAGAAAGTTTGGTGTCGATTTTTTTACTTGGGCGCACTTTGCCATCGCCAAAATCAAAGAATGTCTGCCAGTCGATGAAACGGGATGGCGCACGTTTTCCCCCACGCAAATCATCAGGGTCAGGCTCGTCTGCCAGATTATCGTTGAAGATCAGTCGAAAAATTTGCGAATTGATATCGGAAGGTATCGGCCCGAAATTGGAGCGATATGAGGGGCGAACCTGCGAATGGCCGAAACGATAAGCAGCTGCCGAAAATTCAATCGGGATGAAGGGCTGATTGTGCCATTTATAAAATTTACGCCCGTTGATCAGGATATTGTCAACCAGCGGCTTGCCAACGGTTCTTACCAGATACTCATGTATGATGATCCACTGGTAATGCCAGCGCACCAGCCTTTGGGCTTCAGTAAACACTTCATCCGGGTCTGTCAGGCTGGATTGTGCTTTCACATAATCCACTACTGCATTGTGAAAACGCAGCATGGCAAGGTGTAATTGGGAAACCATCAGATTCTCGTCATTGCGTGGATCACCCAGCAACGCCGTTCCCTGACTGTTGCGCGGCAAATCATAACGTACGAAGCCGCCTGCAGACACTGCAGCTGCACCGGATATCTCCTCAACATAGAACTTGATGCCTTCTCCATCAGCACTCTGGTCGTATAAATAAGGTGAGGCACTTGGCCCGGAACCATACATACTGTCGAGTTCAAACAGGGGCCGGCGGAAATTGCGGATGGATTCCGGATCTGACTGTCTTTCCAGGTTGGAGACTGGATCAAACGTGATGTCGTGGTCGAGAAACTGGCCCAGGAAAGTCATACCGGCCACAAGATTCGGATTATTCGGGTTAATGAGGCTCAACGCGGGATCAATGATCAGATCGCGGGCAAGATTGGGGTTGACAGCAATGTCTGTATCTTCTTTGGCATCCATGATACCGCCCTTCCTGCCGAGCTCTTTCAGAGCATCCCTGATTTGCCGGGTATCCTGCGCAAAAGGTGGAAGGGAAGGAAACATCCGGCCGAATTTACCTTGGTCATAGGAGATGGATTTCGGAGGGTTATACCCGCCGGATTTATTCGAGCCATGCCATGTCATTTTTTATTCATTCTCCAGTTGAGTCATTGATCGGTGGAAAAAGATCAGACCGTTTGACAGAATCTCCCGATTGAATCTTTCATACGATCCCTTGTATATTTGAGAGTACCTGATCCCGGAAACAGTCATGCGTGCATAGTCAGCAATGCCGGAGAGTACTCTATTGCCTCCCCACATCTCTGTCATCGGGCCACTCATGCTTCGCACATATTGCTGATAGTGCATCGACACGATGTACGGCGGGAAGCATAGCCACATCAGCAATGTTGCTCTGTGACCAATCTCACAACGGTTACTTGTATTCAGACGTTAGGCAGGGGCTACTAAAGTGCCGAAAGTGACTGCACAGAGATACTGGAAATTTCCCGGCATGACGAAAGAGGGATTGGTAATACGGATTGCGCAGTCTGGAGACAGCCGACTCTTTGAAACGGAGGTAATGAACTAAAAAGACGGGAAAAACCGGGAATGTAGGTGTATTCAGTTCTCCTGGCCAGCTTTACTTTTCGACAAGGCCGTAAACAACGCCGGAATGGTCTTTTTTTCCTGCCTGTATGTCAGGAACAGAGATTGGATTTCTGGCTGCTTGGGCGTTGTCGACTGTGTCGAATTAGCCTGTGGCACGTAAGGCTGGGTAAAGATGGGGTCGCTGTATTTTTGCGTTCCCCCTCGGCGAGAACCGGAGTATTTCTGGGATGATGGCAGTTTCCTGTGTTTCTCACTTCTGCTTTTCTCACTCCCATTTTCCATCGGCTTATTGCCGTAGCGGGAGTTACCGGCCGACATCCGGTTTTTCCGATCTGGCAGGCTGCGAGCAAACTGTTCCGCATCAAAACCGGCAATCTGTTCTGTTTCCAGTTTGGCGTTCAGCAGTTTTTCGATATTGGCCAGCAGTTCTTTTTCATGTTCGCTAACCAGAGAAATAGCCTTTCCTTTACTACCGGCCCGGCCGGTACGTCCGATCCGATGGACATAATCTTCCGGGTTACCAGGTAATTCATAATTGATGACATGTGACAGCTTTTCAATGTCGATACCGCGCGCGGCGACATCGGTAGCAACCAGTATTTGCACGTCACCATGCTTGAATTCAGCGAGTGCCTGTGTACGCTGCTGCTGATTCCTGTCGCCGTGAATGGCAACCGCCGAAATTTCGTGGCGGGAAAGCATCTGCGCCAGATGGGAAGCACCATGTTTCGTTTTGACGAAAATAAGTGCCTGTTTCAGGTTCTGCTGTCGGATGAGGTGTAGCAGCAAGGCAAATTTGCTATCTGGCTTTACCCAGTGAATGACATGTGAAATAGATTCATTCACTGTATTTTGTACCGCTGCTTCGATTCGGACCGGCTGCTTCAGCAGGCTGTCGGCAAGTTTCCTGATTTCACCGGAGAATGTTGCAGAAAACATCAGGCTTTGCCGTTGTGGAGGTAACAGCGCCATCACCCGCTTGATGTCCGGCAGAAAACCCATATCCAACATACGATCAGCTTCATCTAGTACCAGAATTTCGGTTTTGGAAAAATTGACTGCTTTTTGTTCGACCAGATCCAACAGGCGACCGGGAGTAGCCACCAGTATCTCCACCCCGGCCTGCAGCGCTGCGATTTGGGGCTCGATATTGATACCACCAAAAACGACAGCCGTTCTCAGGGCAAGATATTTTCCATATTTCCTGACACTTTCGTCGATCTGCATCGCCAGTTCACGAGTCGGTGCCATGATCAGGGCACGAACAGGATGCCGGGCAGGAGACACACTCGTATTGGCGTATGCTTGCAGACGGTACAGCAGCGGCAATGTAAAGCCGGCTGTCTTACCGGTACCTGTTTGCGCACTGGCCATCACATCCTTACCAGCCAGAATCGAAGGAATGACCTGGGCTTGGATCGGAGTGGGATTCACATACCCTTCATCATTAACTGCATGGAGAATTTCACTGGACAAGCCCAGTTGGGCAAACGTCACATCATTACTCATAGTCTATTTTTACAACAAGTAGAAACATAAAAATCTACAGGCATTACTCCCACAGCACAAATGAGTTGAGCCCTGAATCATCATCAATCTTCAACAATCTGTTTGAAGATAACCCGTAAACCGCTGCTACTCGTAATCCAGAAAGTAGAAATCACACTCATTTCCTGCTCAAAATCACTTTGAGACTGATTCCATTGGTTTTAAGCCATTTGAGCAAACCATTCATTCTGTTAAAGGCATTCAGAAATACAGGTGCTCCACTAATAGCAACGGCATCCACCAGACAATACCAAGCAGAGACCCCACTCGGCGGATTGCCTTGTGTCAACTCGAATATTGGTTCAAGCGTTGCCCACTGCCAGGTTCCGGCGGCGGTACCAATCAGTTCCAGCCAGGTTGTAATGAAGAACGCAGCCAGATACACCATTGGCGATCTGCCTTTGAATAGATAAATCAGGAATACCACATACAGCAATGCGCCTACCTGATCACCATGTTCAGGTAACCCGCTAATACCCCATGCTGACCACAAACCACAGGAAATCACCACGAAAGCTGCAATCTTCCGTGCATGTTGGAGGAAAAAACCGGATCGGGCCAATGCCACTGCAGTCAAATAAACCATGCCATGGCCTGGCGGTACGTAGAGCGGCACATTTTCCAGGCGGTAGGTATATCCTCCCATATAAATGGATGCAAAATGCTCGCCTGCTGTTGCAAAAGCAACAGCAATCACCACCTGCATCCTTATTTCTCGGTTTTCACCACGAAGTAACGCAACCAGGAAAATCCAGGCAATGACACCCAGCACGTTCTGAAGCAGCAGCGTCCCGTGCGCATCGATTACAAGACTGACTGCAACACAGAAGAAGGTAAATGCTGCAATGAAATAATCACGTTTCCTGTGAGCCGGATTCCCGGTCACTTCCGGGAATCTATGAAATATGTTCAACATATTCTAAAAATAAAAAAACCGCCTCTTCCGACGGTTGAAAACAGCAACTCCCGGTATATTTTGTCTGCCAGGCCGGAAACAAATATAAGCAGATAGACAGTAAAGTACACAAATTCCGAATGCCTGTTGGTCTGCCCGGACAATGTCCGAGGTATTCATGGATATTAAAAAATCAATTCGGGCTCATTCCGGAAAAGCCGATGACTACTCCTCCGGAACAAACCTCATAATCAAACCGTCAGGAAAAAAATCACTATTTTCCTTTTTTGGCGGGTTTGGCACTGGCCTGGAATTCATCATGGAATTTGAATTTCGGCTCTCCTTCAAATACGCCTTCCAGTTTGTAATGTTCATGCATGGCTTTGACTTCCTTGACCATTTCATCAAACTTGAAGGTGTATTTCGCATCCACTTCCGGTGTAAACGGGGTGTAAGGCGCTTTGGCTCCCTTCCACGGTGAACCTTCGTAGTTCAGATGGCACGCACTGCAGCGTTCTTCAAAGTGGAAGTCCTGTCCTTTCTTTGCCAGATCTTTGCGAGGCGTTTTCTTGCCCGATTTCTCAAAGGCCTGTCCGCTCTTACGATGATCTCCCCGGAAGTTACGTCCAGGTCCATGGCAGGATTCACAGCCTACACCCGTCAGCATCGGTTTGGGCGATTCGATCGTATAGCCCCCTTTCTGACCAAATCCATCCACGTGACAACCTACGCAGTCTTTGTCCTGGGTGTAGTCCTTGGCCGGATCCAGTTTGGCTTTCTGTTTGGCTTCTTTCTTGACATTGGGCTTGAGCGATTCCATCGCTTTGGCATGCGCTGTGTCTTTCCACGATTGCGCCTGGGCTTTGTGACAGGAACTGCATTTCTTGCGGCCTTCAAACGGGGCGTCTGCTGCCAGACTTTGTCCACTCGTCAGTGTGAACAAAGCTGCAGCAACCAGCCCGCAGGCTATCATTATTTTCATGGTCTCTCCTCTCATTGATGTTTGAACACGGGTTACATTTCGTTTTCCCAGTTCGTCATTGTACCTGATCGACCGAAACGGTTGAATCCGTCGTTTCATTAGAGTCTTTTCCCGACTGCAAAGTATTGTGCGCCGGTGCTTTTGCTGTCAGATGATATACCCAGTATCCGCCTTGCTGGTAGATCAGTCGCGGTGAAGTGCGTTCCACCGGCGATGGCTGGCTGGTAAACGGCAGCAGTTTCGCCAGCAGGGTGTCATAGCTTGCTTCGTCGATCAGGAAGAAAGCACGGATGAGTTCGTCCGACAGTGATTGCAGGGTGTAGGTATAGTAACCGCGGGTACGCATTTCGGTCTTCAGGTGGCTGATCATGCCATGCAGGTTGCCGGTCATGCGGTAGTGCTTGTAGGCAATGCCGAATTTGTCCGGGTACATCAGGCCGAGTTTGTACAGGTCGCTGACGTGTACGATGAGGTAGGTGTCCCGCGTGCCGGCAAGTTGTCGCAAGTCGTCCAGTCCGTTTGCCGGCGGACTCACCAGGCTTTGCGCAAAGCGCATGAACAATTCCTGTTCCTGTGGGTCAGCCGGGGTGCCAGCCTGCTGGTTTTCATACGCGCGAATGGCTTGTTCATGGGGCTGCCATTCCGGCGGGATGATCAGGGGTTCGTGTAACGGGGTATGAAACAGTACATCCCGTCCGGTGAGCAGGGCCAGTTGGCGTGAGGT
>WBZY01000324.1_pt1 | contig 23646 bp, 25 predicted proteins | sample 5204191 | NCBI WGS metagenome assembly WBZY01 (sample SAMN12344363, study PRJNA552823) | activated sludge metagenome | biome: Activated sludge suspended growth; feature: Anammox Sidestream; material: Wastewater; isolation source: activated sludge from anammox sidestream of wastewater treatment...
ATCAAAAGCCTTGACCCGAATCATCTTGTGACGACCGGCCACGAAGGCTGGGTTGGTACCGAGAGCCTGGAACTCTTTGAACAAGCGCACGCCGACCGAAACATCGACTACCTCACTATTCACCTCTGGCCGAAGAATTGGGGCTGGTTCGAGAACGGAAAGATGGCCGAAGGCTTTGAAAAGGCTGTCGGGCAGACGATCAAGTACATCGACGATAACCGGGCCGTCGCCGCCAAGCTGGGAAAACCATTGGTCATCGAAGAGTTTGGCTTGCCGCGCGATCAGCAATCCTTCAGCATTTCGGCGCCGACGAGCTTCCGCGACCGATACTTCAAAACCGTTCTGGCCTTCGTCCGAAAGGAACCGCAGATCGCCGGGGCCAATTTTTGGGCATTCGGCGGCTCCGCAAGGCCGATAAAAGGCCAGCTTTTCTGGAAGCCGGGCGATGATTATACCGGTGACCCGCCGATGGAGGAACAGGGCCTGTATTCGGTTTTTGATTCGGATAAGAGCACATGGGTAGTGATCCGCACCGCCAGCGCGAACGTCGGCAGACGTTAATTTGCGAAATTTGGGCGGATTCCTGTATCATCTCCATTGCCTTTATGAACGCATTTCGGTTCGATGACAATAATACGTAGGGCGAGAGCGCATGAGTTATTCCGCATTCCGCCTTTCGATTGTCAGCAACCGAAAGGCGTTTTTGTTTGTTCGGAAGAGTTGCCCGCGAAATACGCGAAAGACGCGAAATGCACGAAAGGAAAATGGCGGAGATAAGCTATAAGGAGGAAAGTTACAAAATAGTGGGCGCGTGTTTCGAGGTCTATAAGACAAAAGGATGCGGATTTACTGAGCCGGTTTATCAGGAATGCCTTCAAATGGAATTCTCGATGCGAGATATACCGTTTGTCTCACAACCAATACTGGAACTTGAATACAAAGGGCGGACTCTAACGCAGACTTTCAGGGCGGATTTTATCTGTTACGGAAAAATTGTTGTCGAACTCAAAGCGGTCGAACGCTTGGCCGAGGCTCATCGCGCTCAGACGCTCAACTATCTCAACGCAACTAACTACGATCTCGCGCTGCTCGTCAATTTCGGCCATTTTCCAAAGCTTGAATATGAGCGGATCGCTAACGATCGGAATCGTGGAGCAAGGAGAACCATTTACTCGAGGATCGCCGACCGGACCGACTTTGATCTCGAATAATAGAACCTTTCGCGTCTTTTAGCGTATTTCGCGGGCAAAATATTCTTTTATGTTAGACACCTTAGGAACTTTAGAACGGACACACACCTGTGGTGAACTTCGCGAGAGCGACGTAACCAAGCAGGTCATTTTGATGGGTTGGGTCGCGAAGAAGCGTGACTTCGGCGTATTTACATTCATCGACCTGCGCGACCGCGAGGGCGTGACGCAAGTGGTAGTGAGTGAAGAAACGGCGGCCGAAGCACACGCAAAGGCAAAGAACCTGCGCGGCGAGTTCGTCATTGCGGTCAAGGGCGAGGTTGTTAGCCGTGCCGAAGGGACGCACAACGTAAAGCTCGCAACGGGCGATATCGAGATAAAGGTCAGCGAACTCCTTATTCTCAACGATTCGAAGGTTCCGCCGTTCCAATTGGAGGTTGCCGGCAGCGAAAACCTTGCGAGCGAAGATACGCGGCTGAAGTATCGCTATCTCGATCTGCGGAGGCCGCAGCTTCAGCACAATATCCGGATGCGTGCGAAAGCTGTGGCGAAGATCCGCGAGTATTTTGACAATCGCGGTTTTATCGAGATCGAAACGCCGATACTTTTGAAATCTACGCCGGAAGGCGCACGCGATTTCATCGTCCCGTCGCGTATCCACACAGGCAAATTCTTTGCGTTGCCGCAGTCGCCGCAGATCCTGAAACAGATCACGATGATCTCCGGCCTCGACCGCTACTATCAAATTGCCCGCTGCTTCCGCGACGAGGACTTGCGTGCCGACCGCCAGCCCGAATTCACACAGCTTGATATGGAAATGTCCTTCGTCAACCGCGAACAGGTCTATCGCGAGATGGAAGGAATGTTCAATCATGTCCTGAGATTGATCGACGTGAACCTGCCAACCGAATGGCCGCGGCTGACCTACGCCGAAGCGATGCGACGTTACGGCAGCGACAAACCCGATCTGCGTTTCGGAATGGAATTGATCGACCTTTCCGCCGAACTGAAAGACACGGATTTCGCTCCGTTCGCCGATGTGCTGGCAAAAGGCGGCGAGATCAAGGCGATCGTTGTCAAAGGCCGCGCAGATTATTCTCGTAAACAGACCGACGAACTCCAGGAATACGTCAAACGCTACGGCGCCGGTGCTTTAGCATGGATCAAGATCGCGGGCGGCACGGAAGTCGGAACCGGGAGCGGTAGCGACTGGGCTCTTAGCTCGTCGCTCCTCAAGGTCCTTGGAGAGGAAAAGATCGCAGAGCTTGCATCAAAAGCCGGAGCCGAACGCGGCGATGCCATCCTGATCGTCGCGGGTAAAAGGTCGGTTGTTGCCGCGGCCCTCGGCGCACTGCGCAATGAGGTTGCGAGACGCGAGAATCTGATCGACCGCACGAAGTACGAATGCCTGATCGTCACCGAATTCCCGATGTTCGAGCATGACGACGAGACCGATTCATACGTCGCCGCACATCACCCGTTCACCTCGCCGATGGATGAAGATCTCGAGCTGTTCAAAACAGCCGTCAAAGACCCGTCGCAGCATCATCTCCTCGGCCAGGTGCGGGCCAAGGCCTACGACGCGGTCATCAACGGATATGAATGCGCCGGCGGCTCTATCCGTATTCATCAGAAGGAAGTGCAGTCCCTGAACTTCAAAGCGTTAGGTATGTCGCCCGAAACCGCACGCTCGCGGTTCGGCTTTTTCCTCGACGCCCTCGAATACGGCACACCGCCGCACGGAGGCTTCGCCGCCGGCATCGAACGTACCTGCATGATCCTGTGCGGCACCGAAAATATCCGCGACGTAATGGCGTTTCCGAAAACCGCCTCGGCCCAGGACCTGATGATGGACTCGCCGGGCGACGTCGATGAGGCGCAGTTAAAGGAGTTGGGTATCAAAGTATCAGAACCACCTGCGTGAGCGGGTTGGTTCTTAGGCGTTGGGATAAGGACGGATGAACCTGAACGAATTTATCTTCTCGGATGGCCAAATCCTTTCGTATGAGCAGACTGGCGACCGATCGGCCATAGAATTTCGTCATTATTTGGACGACCTAGTCTACGTATACTTTTCGGTGTAAACTCCTGCGAAGATCTCGACGGTACCGGTTATAGATTGGCGGGTCACAATCTCAACCGGAAGAAATCTGGCTACCGGTTGGAGTTCCTGGACGACCAAGGGGCTGTAGTCTTCTACGTTGAGTTCGACTCCGCCACCTACTGGGCCGTATAAAAATCTTGGATAAATGGTACTATATATAGTACCATTTACTGGTGGTCTCAGGTGACAATTCAAGAAATAGTCGAGAAACTGCAAAATGAGATCGCAAGCACCAGATTTTCATATCTGGTCGGAGTTTGTACGGAACATTTCGGCCCGCCGCGGATCAAGGGTAGTCATCATATCTTTAAGACACCCTGGCCCGGCGATCCGAGATTGAATCTGCAATCGTCCAAAGGCCGAGCTAAACCATACCAGGTAGGACAGGTGATCTCGGCACTAAAGAAACTTGAGGATACTAGAGATGCGGGAGAATCGGAAAACTAAGATCGGGAAGGCGGCAAAACAACCGGAGCTGTCCACCAAGCCCGAACAATACAGCTACAACGTTGCATGGTCCGAGGCCGACGAAGCGTTTATCGGCCGCGTTGCGGAATTTCCGTCCTTGGCCGCGCACGGCGGTACGCAGGAAAAAGCTCTCCGCGAGATACGGACCGTCGTCGGGTATGTTCTTGAAGATCTTGCCGACGTGGGAGCGCCGATTCCCGTACCGCTCGGGAAACGCAATTTCAGCGGAAAGCTCAACCTTCGAATGCCCAAAGAACTCCACTGCCGCCTCGCCCTCGAATCCGAGATGCAGGGCGTTTCACTGAATGCTTTGATAAACTCCAAGCTTGAGAGATAGAACCCAGAGGCGAATTGTTGCGGAAGTTTAAGAAGCCCGGAATCTTCATCGTCGCTGCAATTTTGATGGCGGCTGGGAGCGTTCTGCTTATGAGCCGGGCCGAATCGTTGCGGCACCTTGAAGAAGTTGAATTCCAAAGATCGATGAGCCCCTTGTTATTTACTCTTCTCACAACAATAGGAAGTTCGCCGAAGACTATATCGGAGTTCTTTTCCTCATTCTCGCTCCGCTTTCCTTTATTTACGGGGCTTGGCTGCGAAAGTCTGCCGAGGTGGACAATTCGTCAGACGAATAACCGGTAAGATTCCGCCGTCAAGAAAGCCACGTAGATCGATCCCTATACGATACAAGGTTGCGCATAACACTCGTGCCGCTTATTCCTTGTCGCCGTCCGGCATGGTCGAGACTCGAGATTTTCTATAACCAATCACGATCAGCCGACAAAAATCGAACTATTACGGCGGATATGTCGTAAAATGAGTTCTAACAATGCCGAAGAAGTTCGACACAAATCCACTTGACCCAAAATTTCCGGAGAATGCAAGAGCGGCTGAGACGGCGGAGCAGGCCCGCGGATTCACAGCACCGCCGAAAACGCCGTACAGCACTTCGGAGTTTCCGACGCAGCCGCCCAGCGTGACCGAGGACGAGACCCGCCGGTTTGCCGATGCCGATTTTCAGGCTTATGCCTTTCAGGGCGGACAGCCGCCGGTTGCTTATCAGCAGGCGCAACTCGCCGATATGAACCGTGCATCGGACCGCAGGGTGGCAAAAGCGGGTATACCGGAAAAGTGGCTGATCGGCCTGCCGTACCTGCCGTTCTGGATCGGGCTGGTCGCCGGGTTGATAATGCTCCTTGTGATCCCAAAGGAAGAAAACAAGGTGCGATTTCATGCAGCCCAGGGTTTCGCTGCGCAAGTTGCGATAATGATCGTGAGCGCGATACTTGGGTTTGTCGGCAATGTGACCGACTCCAATTTCGGGAGCTTTCTTTTCGGGGCGGTTACGACCGTGATGATGATCGTTTTCGCTATCAAGGCGTGGAAAGGAAAGCCGGTACACATTGAGGTGATCGACGACCTGACCAACTGGTTCGAAGACAAGATCGGGCCGATCAAGGGATCATAAGATACCTACTGCTTACGCTGCGGAAAACAGATCGACGACGCTTTGTGTTTCTGAAATCCTGCGGCGCGCAGCAGTCGGTTCAAAACTGCACAAAGGTGCGGAAGCAGCGACAGGCTTTGATCGCTTTGCTGTCACCCGCTCAAGCGGTTTCTACGTCGGCTCGCATCGTTTCCCCAGGCTGACGCCTGGGGCTATATGCTGTCGCTGCTTTCGCAGCTTAAGGGCTAAATACTGTCGCTGCTGCCGCAGCCAAATATCGAAAAATTTCGGTCCGCACACGTTAATTGATTCCACCGAATACTTCCTTCAAAGCTTCCGCATATTCGAGTATCGCCTTTTCGCCATCGCCAGTGTAGATCGAGCCGTGCATCGATGCTACAGTGGCTGGTTTCAATGCCGCAACGCGCTTTAGCGTCGCATCGGTTTTCGGAGTATAGGGCAAATAATCGGCCAACGGGCTCGCCTGCATTTCCAGCATCGACTGACGCACGCGGTCGGTAACACTCTCAGAGGTCAAAGCGGCAACGTCGCCATTTTGATGAAGAATATCCGAAGAAAAAAGGACATTTGCCGTCGTATCAAACAACAGCCCTGCTTCCCAATTGTGCGGAACATGCGGCGTTACGAGGTATTTGAACGTGTGATTTCCGGTTGAGAATTCCTCGCCGTCGGTCATACCTTTTGCGGGATTAGCGGGCGCAAAATCATCGACGCTAACCAATTTACCCACCATACTGCACACGGCCGTTGCACGCGGTGCGACCGCCTGCCATTCGTTCAGCGATCCGCACTCGTCAGCTTCGAAATGGCTGAAGCCTACCCAACGTAATGTTGCCGGATCGATCAAAGTCGCAACGGCATCCCGAACAAGGGGGAACAGCGCTCTCATCCCTGTATGAAAAAGGAGCGGCTCCTCATCGCGAACAAGAAATTGGCTAAAGCCGAGGTTGGCCTCGGGTATAAAAGTATTGATGCGAAATATGTCGGGTGCTATTTCATTGATCGTGGTCATTTTGGCCTCCTCCCGATCGCGGATCATACCGCATCGCCTCTACCGATCCAAAGATCATTCTTGCGAAACGCGTGGTACTCGGCAGTTACCTTTCATACTAACTTCACTGTGGTTAGACGTTCGAGCTTGCCACGGCGTTTTATGAGGTTCTTGTAGTCCCACTGAATGTCACGAGATGTTTTCAGCCATTGTTTCAGGTCTTTGATGTTGATCTGATCAACGGCAGTGAAGAAAATGGAGGCGTCCTTGAATTTTTTGCCCACGACGTTAAGCTCTGGTTCGTCAAAGTCGGCCCCGCTCCAAAACATCAAACGCCAGCCGGGTTTCTGCCTGCTGTAGCCGACGATCGGATTTCCGTCGAGGAACCAAACCGGGTGAGCGTGCCAGATCTTGCTTTCGGCCTCTTTGAGAACGCTGTCGATCGTCTTTGCCAGCAGATCGCAGATATCTTTATCCGCGGCGGCCTGCGTGTCGTTGTACCTTTCAATATCGTCATGCATCGCTTTTGGTTCCAGATGGTTCCGTCATCACGCGGCGGCTTCGCCCTCGGCTCCCTGAATGCCGGTTTCGCGCCGCACCTTAAAGAATGCCGTTACAACCAAATAGATGGCGAGCAAGATCAAGGCAAGCGACGCAGCGCCGTTAATAAGTCTGACATCGAAACCGCTCGAAGTTGTCAAATTCCCCCAGACGAGCAAGCCGAGGGCCCATAGCGTTATCACCAGAACAAACAGCATCGGCAGCAGCGTAAACGGGATCCGCTTGCGTGCCTGATGCAGCCAAACCGTAATGGAAAGCAGCGTCAAAGCCGCGAGCAGTTGGTTCGATGCACCGAACAGTGTCCAAAAATCGAGCCATGAACCCGGTTTGGCGAAAAAGATAAGAACGAAAGGTATCGCCACCGTGCCAAGCGTTCCGACGACGGCACCGAGTCTGCCGGGGAGCCCGCACAGTTCCTGCACGATGTATCGCCCGAGCCGCATCGAAACATCGAGCGTGTCAAAGACGAACGTAGAAAATGCCATTGCTCCGAAAGTGATGGCGAACGCAAGGTTTTCCTTGCCTATCAGCAGTGTGAGAAAGTTCCCGATCCCGTTTCCGTAGATCTTGCCGGCCGAAAGTGCCTTGCCGTCCGGCCCGACCAATGCGTCGCTTGCCGCGATCATCACTGTTACCAGCGCGATGAATGCGACAAATCCTTCGGCCAGCATTCCGCCATAGCCAACGGGGCGAGCGTCCGATTCCTTTTCGATCTGCTTTGAGGTCGTTCCCGAGCAGACCAACCCGTGAAAGCCCGAGCACGCTCCGCAAGCGATGGTAACGAAAAGGAACGGGAACAGCATTCCGGTCATGCCGCCGACATCGAACGATTTGAACGCCGGCTGCTGGATCGTATATCCGCCAAAAAAGATACCGATGACGCCAACCGCGATCGCCGAGTAAAGGATAAATCCGCCAAGGTACCCACGCGGTTGGAGCAACGCCCAAACCGGTACAAGCGATGCGGCGACGCAATAGATAAGTATCGTCACCGACCAGCTCAAATGACTGAATATAAAGACATTTGAGAACTGAGTGCCAAGATACGAAAGAGCAAAAGCGGACGGAACGAAGATGATGGTCACCAGCCAAAGCGGCGGCTTAAGGTAGCGCTCGACAAGTACGAGGACAATGGAAAGCAGAAGGTATGCGATGCTGGCGAACGCAACGGCACCGCCGGGGTTGAAAGCGGTTTCGCCGGCGATCACGTCGTCGCCCGAAACAAACGTCCCCGCCGTAATATCGGTAAAGGCAACGATCACGTAAACCAACGCGATCCAGATAAAGGCCATCATCGCCTTTCCGGCACCGCCGCCCAGTTTCTCTTTGGTGATCTCAGCGATCGATTGCGCTCCGTGGCGAACAGACGACGCAAGCGCCGAAAAATCATGTACCGCCCCGATCAGCACGACACCCAAGGCGATCCAAACCAGACAGGGCAGCCATCCAAAGGCGATGCCCGCCATGATCGGCCCCGCGATCGGCCCCGCCGCAGCTATCGCGCTAAAATGTTGGCCAAACAGATAGAACGGCTTGGCGGGCACGAAATCTTCCCCGTCGTTTACCGTAACCGCGGGCGTTTGTCGGCTATCATCCAGCTTGAATTGCTTCGAGATCCATCTGCCGTAGCCGAAATAGCCGAAGACGAGCCACGCGAGAAAAGCAAATGCGATGAGTGTAAGCATACTTTCTTAAGCGGACTGAGAGGCGGAACAAATTTACGACACGTCGCACGCCGCTGGCAAGCTGAATTCCGGTGTTCGATGTAGAATCATAGGTATGGACGAAACATTATCGCTTCAGGATAAATACTCGCCGAACAGCATCTGCTTTGGCTGCGGCCCGGCGAACGAGAAGGGACTTCACATCAAGAGCTTTCCCGCTGAGAACGGCGACGTCGTTGCCGAATGGTACGCTGAGCCGCATCATCAGGCGTTTCCGGGAATGCTGAACGGCGGGATAATCGGTGCTTTGCTCGACTGCCACTCGAATTGGGCGGCCGCCTATTACCTAATGAAGAACAACAACAAGGACAAGCCCGACTGCACCGTGACGGCCGAGTTCCATGTAAAACTCCTGCGGCCAACACCATTTGGCGTGCCGATACATCTTAAGGCGCGAGTTGTCGAAGGCACTCTGCAAAAAGCCGTCGTCGAGGCAGAATTGATCGCAAATGATAAGGTCTGCGCCACCTGCCGCGGAACATTCGTCGCCGTCGAGGAAGGCCATCCGGCGTATCACCGATGGTAATGAGGAATGTCTGCATGCGAATGATACGGATCGGCCGAATCGAGCTATTGGCATCTTATCCGTGAAGGTTCGCGTTATTCGCGGGCAAAACCTTCAGTAACTGTTCATTGAACTCACTGATCAATCCAAGCTTTCCAAGCCACGACTGCTGTTCTCGCATCAGCGACGGCAAATGCACGACGTCCGAAAGTGCGTAATTGACAAGTTCGTCCGTCCAGACTTCGTTCCAATTGCGGTTGAACTTCGCACGCTGCGATTTATCCAGATCGACGGCGAAATAGCGATAGAGCGTGTCGGCGAGGGACGCTGATTGATTTGCCCCGCGCGTCAGAACCTTTTCGGCGATCATCGTATCGAACACGTTCCGCACTTCGACGCCCGCTTCGCGCAAGAATTCGAGATCGAACTTTGCGTTGTGAAATATCTTGACCACGCGCTCGTCGGCAAGAACGTCGGCGAACGGCCCGATCGCGACGCCTTCGCTGAGTGGCAGCAGGAGATTGAGATGCCCGTCCGAAAATTGTATTGAGAACAATTTTCCGTATTTCGGGCTGAGTCCCGACGTTTCGGTGTCGCAGCCGAGAGCTTTGGCACCGGCCAATCTCGCGACCGCGTTTTCGACGTCTTCCGCCGTTCTTGCTACCAGAATTTCCACATTGCGATTGTAGCCAAATGAACGAGAAGCCGAAAATGTATTATCCTCAGAATTGGCCCTATATCGGATATGCCTACAACAATAAACGAGATCGAAGCCCGTATTCTCGGCAGCCTTGTCGAAAAACAGCTGACCACGCCGGAATATTACCCCTTAACGCTCAACGCCCTGACCGCGGCGTGCAATCAGAAGAGCAATCGCGATCCGGTGATGTCGCTGGATGAATCAGCGATACTTGCAGCGGTTGATTCCCTGCGCGACAAGAATCTTGTCTATCTTTTCTATGGCAGCGGCAGCCGAACGGTGAAGTATAAGCATATGCTTCCGAGCGTTTACGAGCTTGAACCGCCTGCAGTTGCCCTGCTGGCCCTGCTTCTTCTTCGCGGTCCGCAAACGGTCGGCGAACTTCGCGGCCGCTCTGACCGCCTTCACGCATTTTCGAGCCTTCAGGAAGTGCAGGAGGCGTTGGACGAACTCGCCGGGCGTTCGGACCCGATCGTTATGAGGCTTGAGCGGCAGCCTGGCCAGAAAGAGGCCCGATATGCACATTTGCTTTCGGGCGCGATCGATGCCGAGAGCCTTCAAACGCGGCCGTCGGCCAATGCCGCCTCGCATGACCGGATCGGCGAATTGGAAAATGAGGTGCAAGAACTGCGGAGCGGCCTGGCCTCTCTCCGTGCAGAATTCGAAGCCTTTAAGGAGCAGTTCTGATCGCCGGAGTTGCGACGCGGAATCAATGTCCGGCAAGGTGAAAGTCGAGAATGTTCTTGAGGACCGGTTGATCGATCGGCTTGTAGATCACGCCGCTGCAGCCCGCGTTTCGGGCTTGGTCGCTCACATCGTGATAGCCGGTCACCACCACGATCGGCACGCGATCCATGCCTTTTAAGCCTTTTATGATGCTTGCGGTCGATAGCCCATCCAACAGCGGCAGGCCGATGTCCATAAAGATAAGATCCGGGTGATACTGCTTGGCCTTCTCGATCGCTTCATAGGCCCCGGCTGCCTCGATCACGGCGTGTCCCTCCTGCTCGATCATATACCGCATGAGCAGGCGGCTGTCCTCGAAATCCTCGACCAATAAAACTGTCTTTGGCATCAGGCCCCCCCCAGATCGCGTGTGAATAACAATGTTGTTTATTCTAACGGCTGTGGCGGTCGGATGCAATGCAGAAGTTCTCAAAAGTGCAGCCGAACACTGATAGTGAATTCGCGTGTCGCGTTTATGGCGGAATTCTGGGCGTCTTCCGCGCGCACCATAAATGTCGCAGCGCCGGTCAGACGCGGCCGGCCGTGGATCACGCCGGTCGTCGGATCTAGGTAGAGCCCAGCCGGAAGCGAACCTGAGCTGATCGACCAGACAAATCCGCCGGAACCGCCGCTCGCCTGCAACGCTTGCGAATAAGGCCGAATGCGAATCGGATCCGTGATAGACGCTGTCGTGATCTGCAAAGGAGCCGAGGCCGCATATTCAAAGGCCCCAAGATCCAGTATCGCGTCCACGGGCCGCGCGACGCTGGTCTGATGCGGCGAGTATTGCCGCAGAAGCTCATTGATCGGCAAGGCATCCGGATGAAGCGACGTGCCGGCATTGACCGCTGCCGCGGTCGGCAGCAGTCGAAAGTCCTGGGCGGCCGCATCAACAAATCCCGGCGATGCTCCGGTTATCATTGTACTGCCGCCGCTAACGCTTCCGCTGAAACCGCCGCCCTCGTGCGAGTTTTGCCACCCAGCCTTTGCCCAGTTATTCGCCAATGTAAGCGTACCGGCCTCGGCCAGCATCGCCAGGTTCGAACCTGCCGCCGTATTGAAGAAGATATTATTGCGGGCGTCGCACAATTCTTCGTTGGTTGACAACCGCATTACGACCGAATTGCCGGCGCGGATCGAGTAGAGCGTGTTGTTATAGAAATAGAGCTTTCCTTTTCTGTAATTCTGCTCGTCGCCGCTGTCGCCGCCGTAATGGACGGCCTGGTTGTTGCCGCCGTCCTCTTTGATCAGGATGTTCCCGTAAACGAACGTCTTGCGGTAAGCCGGATCGTTGCGGATGATCGAGCTGTCCTCGCCATCCACCAGATCAAGATTGCGGTTGCCGCCTTCGATCCAGTTATATCGAACCACGAGTCCGGCCGACCTATCCTTGAGATTTACGCCGGGAGCTCCCGGCCGAAGCGGGCCGAAACGGTTGTACTGAAAGGTGATGCCGACAGCGGCGGTGTAATTATTGTGTTGATAAATGCTGCCCGAAACGCCGTTGCCGAAGATGTAATTCCCTTCGACAAGAATATTGCGCGAGGTCGCATCGTCGCTCGACGCAACGAAGAATCCGTTCGCGCTGTCGTGGATCCAGCAATTGCGGACAGTTATATTCTCGCCAAGTTCGACAAATATCGACGAAGCCGATGTCGAATATGTCTGCTGTACGCCGGAATCGTCCGTGAACGTATAGCTCGGGTGGCCGCTGCGGATATCCAGGTTCTCGATAACGATGTTCGACGCCATCTCGTTGTCCGGCACGTTCGACCCGCCGATCTTTATCACTCCGCGCGACTCGCTCCAGAAATTCAAACCCGGAGCCGTGACCGCGTTCCTGCCGTCGATGACTGGAAGCTCGCCATTCGGCCCCGGAACACCGCGAACCGTTATCGGCTGGGCGGGCGTGCCGCTTCGACCGATGACCCATTTTTCGGCGTATCCCTGCGAACGCCAATAGATCAGCACCGTATCGCCCGGTTGGAGCGTCGCCCACGGCACCTCGCCGATCGTGTCCATCGCCGTCCCCGGCTTCACCTCGTAAACCGTGGCGTCAACTGACACGGCTCCCGCAACAAGAATAAGCGCAGCAAGAAATAGATACTTCATTCGGGATATGCTCGTCGGGTGGGCGAAAGTCTTGGTCAGAGAAATCGATCGGGAAAGGGGCCTCTATAATTTAATAGATTCGGAATCGAAAGCCAATTCCACCGAAGGTAGCAAGCCGCCGGATAACGACAACAGCGGAAAGGGAAAGGGCTGCCATCGCGGGCAGCCCTTGGGGAAGGCAGGAAGCAGATAATAGAGGGTATGAAACGCATCCGCTTTCAGCGGCGAACGCCGATGCGTTTCTGCACTAGTTGTTCGACGGTGATCTTCGGTTCGGTCGCGCGGGCTTCGCGGACGTAGGCGGCGTCGATCTTGAAGATGCGGAGCTTGACGACATCCTCGCTCGTCAAATCGGTCAGACCCTCGGCCCGAAGCTCGGTCAGGAACTCGGGCGTGACCTTGAAGATGCTGAATTTGACGAGGTTCTCGAAGTCGTCGGTCCCGAAGCCCATTTCACGCGTTCTGCGGACGAACTCCGAATCGATCTTGAAAATGCGGGCTTTGACCAGGTCTTCCATGCTCAGGTTTGGAAAGCCGGTCGCCTTCATTTCGGCCATGAATTTACCGTCGATCTTGAAGATCGCCGCCTTTGCAAGATCGTCAAAATCGAGGTTTGGAAAATTCGCCGACCTGAGATCGTCGGCAAGCGCGGTGGTAATGTTCAGCGTCGTGGCCATAAAAAGCCGGTCCTCGATCGTATCCTCGCGATGTCCTTTGCTCGATAGGTCGGAGGTGTTGGGCTGAATGTCGAATCCGCGGCTCTGCATCGCACTCACAAATCCCATATTCGGAACGAATTGAAATGTTCCCGAACCGCGGCCGTTCACAAATGAGCCTTCACACTCGATGGTGCCGGCCTCGCGCACAAGACGGAAACTGACACGGCCATTTTGGGTATTTGCACGATCAAGGCCCTGGAGATTGGCGAGATCAAAGGTCGATCCGTGCTGATTCCTTCCCCGTTCTGTTTTTCGTTCAAAGTTTAACTGGATCTTGTTGTCCTTTTCAGATCGCGCTTCGGCCGTCCATTGTCCGGTTATCGACTTTTGGCCGAGGACAATACCCGAACCGACGAACAGTACGATCACTGCAAGGGCAATCGCGCCCGAAATTGTATTCTTACGCATGAATTCCTCCATTTTTGGGTCAATCATAAGTAGAACACCGGCGAGATGAGATTTGTGACACAAGGCTGGGAAGGAAACGTTAACCGGCCAATTCTGCAAACGCGGAGCCCGAAAACTTGAAGTGGCGCTCGTCCTCATTCACAACGGCCCCTAGCGACCGGTAGAACTTGATCGCGTTTTCGTTCGATCTCATTACCTGGAGATCGATCCGGCTGAAGCCGCGTTCGGCGGCAAGCCGGGCGACGGCTCTGAGCAGCTCCTTGCCGACGCCCAAGCCGCGAGCACTTTCTTGAACATAGATGTCTTCAAGGAAATAGCCGGATTCACCGCGGAAACTTGAGAAATGCGGATAGAAGAGGGCGTAGCCGACGGCAACACTGTCCTGAAGAGCGATCAGCGCCTCGACAAAAGCGTCCTTGCCAAAAATTGCGGCTTCCAAGCCTGCTTTTTCGGCCGTCATGAACTCTTCGAGGTGTTCAAACACAGCGAATTGCCGCATCATCTTGAGAATTTCTGGAATTTCAGCACGAACCGGCCGGCGGATCTCGAGTTGCATGATCAATGTAAAATGGGCCGCCCGGAAAATTACCGTAAGCGGCCCGACGCTCGAAACGAAACAGGTGTGCCTTTAATTGGGCTTCCGTTTCCCTCCCGTCGATTTCTGCGGCGTGATCTTTTGCTCCGTTTTCAGATTCTCGATCAAACCGACGGCATCCGCCTTATACTTGTGATTTTCAGGGGCCGCCGAAGCAAATCGCTGAAGCACGTTCGATCCTTCCTGAAGCTGCTCCTTGTTATTGTTGATATAACCTGCATTCACAAGGCTCAGTCCAAGTCCGGCCATTGCGTCAAGGTTGTCCGGCGAGGTTTCCAAAACCTTTCGGTACTCGGCGATCGCATTGTCCGCATCGCCAACCACGCGATAAAGGTCGCCAAGGATCAACTTCGCCTGTTCCTTCTTTGCAGCATCGCTCTCTATGGCAAGGTACTCAGGGATCAACGTCTTCGCCATGTCCAGTTTTGTCTCGTCAACTTGTTCCGTTTGGGCCATCAACCGCAAGGTATCCTTGGCCCCGGACAACGCAGTGACGATTTGTGACTCCTTGATCTTTGGATCGTTGATCACGCCAGCCGGGGCTTCCTTGAGCAGCGTCAACGACCGATTGTATCCATCAACCGCTTCACTAAGATCCGCCTTAACGGCTTTGAAGGCCTCTATTTTCGCTGTCGGATCGCTTTGCTTTACGCTCGAGTTGTACCGGGCGACCGCCCTTTCGCGCAACGCCGCTCCTCTGTTGTTAAGCAGAACAGGAGCGCTTCCGGCAAAATCAGGTGCGGCGTTGAATCCTTCATTGTATTTGGCGATCGCAAGGTCCCAATTCTTTGCATTGAAGGCGGCATTTCCTTCAAGCAAGGCCGCGTTGATCACTGCATTTTGCTCGGTGATCTTTTTGTTTTTTGCTTCGACCTCAGCCAGCTGTTTTTTGTACTCAGCCTGGGCTTTCTTTTGGTCTTCGGTCAACTCGCCTGACGCATTGGTCGGAGCACTCGCAATGGTCTGGCGGACCTCAGCTTCGGAAAGCTTCTTCCCGTCACCTTCCGAGACATTTATCACAATGTCCTCGCGGCCGGCAGTTACGTTCGGGTAGATCAACGGGTGAATACCAGGCCCGCTGACCGAAAGAACAAAGGTCTGGCCAAACGGCAGCATCGCAAACGCAAAAGCGCCGCGACTATTCGTCTTGGATACCGGCCCTTTGGTCGCGGAATCCGTCCGAAATGCCTCTACCACGGCGTCCGCCACCGGCACAACGGTGCCATCCGCCTTTTTGAGTTTGACTTCACCGCGAACCGGTGCCCCCGCCTGGCCGACGACACCACTTACAGCCAACAGAGTGGCGATCAAAACAAAAACAGATGTAAAAATACACTTGCGAATCATTATTTGAACCTCCAGAAGATCGCCGCCCGCGTAGGCAACTGAGCCGCTAGGATGCCATGCGCGTATGGCGAGTTTGCCTATATTTCCAATATCTTATCCCAATTCTCGGATAAAATCGAAACACCGAATGGTTCTTCCAAAGTAAGGCGGTATGTTATCGTGAAACAGCATCAATTTGCCCAAAATGATTGACCGAGCTTTCAATTTTTACTCCGGGCCGGCCGTGCTGCCGACCCCGGTTCTTGTGCAGGCACGCGATGAGATCCTGTCCTTCAATGGCTGCGGGACGAGCATAATGGAGATCAGTCATCGGTCCGATGAATTCATTGCGGTGCTTCAATCGGCTGAGGAACGCCTGCGTTCTCTGCTGCAGGTACCGGGATCATACCGGGTTCTTTTTCTCCAGGGCGGGGCCAGTCTTCAGTTTTCAATGGTTCCTATGAATTTTCTCGGCGGCGGGACGGCCGACTATGTTGTAACCGGGACGTGGAGTGAAAAAGCAAGCGTGCTGGCCACCGGGTTTGGCACAATAAACATCACCCGATCAAGAGGATATCGGAGCAGCATTCCGGATCCTGGCGAACTCAGGTTTACGCAAAACGCCCGGTATGTCCACTATGCGTCGAACGAAACCATCGACGGTGTCGAATTCCCATATGACCTCGACGGCGAGGGCACGCCGGTGGTTTGCGATGCTTCGTCGAACATCCTTTCAAGACCAATCGATATTGAGAAATATTCGCTGATCTATGCCGGAGCCCAAAAGAACATCGGGCCGAGCGGCGTGACGGTCGTGATCGTTCGGGATGAGTTCCTTGAAACCAGCCGGGGCAAGCAGAAGGGCGTCCTGAGCTACGCATCGTTTGCTGACAACGCATCAATGCCAAACACGCCGAACACTTGGGGCATCTACATCATCGACCTTGTTTGCGCGTGGCTTCAGGAACAGGGCGGCGTCGAAGGTATCGCGAAGATCAACGAGAACAAAGCGAAGCTTCTTTATGCCGCCATCGATAACAGCGACGGCTTTTACACCGGCACGGCCGAGCCTGCGGCAAGGTCGCGTATGAACGTGACGTTTCGCCTTCCGTCGGAGGAGCTTGACAGCAACTTTTGTCGCGATGCGGCCGCCAAAGGATTGGTGGGGCTCAAGGGCCATCGATCGGTAGGCGGGATAAGGGCCTCGATCTACAATGCGTTTCCCATTGAAGGCGTCGAGCGGCTTCTCGAACACATGCACGACTTTGCTTCGAAAAACCGCTGATCGGAAACGCTCATTGAAGTTTGGTGAGAGCGTCTAAGATCTCCGACTCGTCCTTGCGAGCTACGGTTCGCAGATCGATCAGGACCTGGCCATTCTCGATCCTCGAAATGATCGGGATCGGGGCCTTTCTTAAGTGTTGCTCGATCTCGATGTCGGACAGATCAGGATGTGTAAGGGCGATGAGCGTGGTTTCGAGCGGCACATCCGGCCCGGCCCCGCCGCCGACCGCTGACCTTCCATCAACAAGCGATACCCTTAACCGCACGGCCGCCCTCTCAAGTTTTTCAACGAATCTCCTGGCCCTTTCGGTTATTTCCTCGCGGTTGACCAAAAGCGATCGAAGAGCCGGAATGCTTTCTTTTACGTCGCCTCTGGCATATTGCTCAAGCGTTGCCTCGAGCGCCACGGTGATGATCTTATCCAGCCGCAATGCACGATAGAACGGGTCGCGGCGGAGGCGTTCAACCAGATCGCGGCGGCCTGCGATCAGGCCTGATTGCGGACCGCCAAGAAGCTTATCACCGCTGAAGCCGACCAGATCGGCCCCGGACGAAATAACATCCCCGATGACCGGTTCGCCGCTTAACCCGGCTGGCTCGAGATCTACGAGGGCCCCCGAACCGGCATCCTCAAAAAAGATGAGTTTGTGTTTGCGGGCGAGACTACTCAATTCGGCTGTTGTCGGAGTCTTCGTAAAGCCTTTGATGCGAAAGTTTGATGGGTGAACTTTCAGGATCATCGCCGTCCGTTCACAAACGGCGTTCTCGTAATCCTTGATGTGCGTCCGATTGGTCGTCCCGACCTCGCGTAAAATCGCCCCGGAACGGTTCAAAATGTCAGGTATCCTGAAATCGCCGCCGATCTCGACCAGTTCGCCGCGAGAAACGATCACCTCTCTGCCTGCGGCAAAGACCGATAGTACGAACAGGGCGGCGGCGGCGCAGTTGTTGACGGCAAGCGCATCCTCCGCTCCCGTCAGCAGCTTAATAAGGTTTACAAGCCCGGCCCCGCGTACACCTCGTGATCCTGCTCTCAGATCATACTCGATCGTCGAATAGCCAGCGGCGTCGTTGATCGCTTCGATCGCCCGTTGTGACAAGGGAGCACGGCCAAGATTTGTGTGTATCACAACGCCCGTAGCATTGATCACACGCCGCACGCCGTTCATTCGCTCAGCCGCCCCAATTTCACCAAGCTCGCATATCACGTCTGAATAGAGTGACTCCTTATCCGGAGGAGCAAGTTCGCCCGACAGAAGCTCGGCGCGTTTGCTCCCGATCACGGCACGTGCAAATGCTAAAATTCGTTCCCGGCCAAATTCTGCTACGAGGGCGACCACGGCTTCGTGGCTCAGAACATCATCGATCGAAGGTAGGATCGATGCATCGAGATTGGTTGGTGTGGCTTTCTTCTGCATAGAACCGACACGGGCGTTCTGGAACCAGGTAGTTGTTCGTCGTTTTTATTTATGGTAGAGCAAGTCCATTGCTCGGACCCAAATCCTACAACCACTATGGCCCTAAATCCTAATTCTGCCCTTCGCAGCGGCCGAAAGAACACCGAGGATTCCGTCAGCCTCGATAAGCAGCTTTCGCGGCTTGAGGATGATATCCGAAAGCTTAAGATCGAATTCGATATCTACTTTAATGGATACTCGAAACGTCCGCCATTGGAGGCCAGGGCACGGCTCGAGGCATTGCTTCGGCGAATTTCCGACAGCCGTACGATGACCTACGCTCAGCGATACCAGCTTAGCACGCTGGTATCAAAATATGCCTCGTTTCGCGAGTTGTGGCGGCGGACCATGCGGGCAAAAGGCGAAGAGCTGGTATGAATAAAAAGGCGAACCGGACGGATCCGATTCGCCTTTTTAATTACAAACTATCGCAGTGTGGGATCAGTTCAAGTCTGCAGCTTAAGGGACAGCAGAGGCCGCTCAGACCACCTTCATCACATTCTCAGCCTGAGGACCTTTCGGGCCGTTGATCACCTCATACTCCACTTCCTGCCCCTGCACAAGCGTTTTGTAGCCGTCACCAGAGATGGCGCTGTAGTGGACAAAAATGTCCTGTTCACCGGGCTGCTCGATAAACCCGTAGCCCTTTGCGTTGTTGAACCATTTCACCAATCCGACTGCTTTGGTCATCTTTAGTAATTCCTCCTGCAAACTTCAAGAAATATTCCCATCTACCCATCCGCACGAAGGACACCTAGGGCGGAAAAGAGCAAAACCACGCTAGTGTCACTTGTGAGGGCGCCACGGTTACGCAGTTCGAAAGCATTTTGGAAATGCCTCTTCCAAATAAATAATCAACCTTAAACTACAAGATTAATAGGGTTTCGTCGTTTGATTGTCGATTGACGAATGAAATTTATCGCCATTTACACCGCGTGTCAAGAACTTTCTCAGCATTTTCACAAAAATACCCCAAAATTGACTTGATCAGGGCGATAAAGGATGATTAGCCTAACAAGATCACCAATGGCGCACGAATACGGTAAGAACGCACCACTTTCATATAACAAGTACCTCAAGGTTCCCGAGTTGACCTGCCTGCAGGAAACGCTCTCAGAACCGGTGAGTCATGACGAACTGCTTTTTATCGTCATCCACCAGACCTACGAACTCTGGTTCAAACAGATCCTTCACGAACTGGATGGCTGTCTCGGCTGGATCCGTGAGGGCCGCCTGTTTCGGGCAAACCACTCGTTAAGGTGTATCGTCGGTATCGAAAAGATCCTTGCTGCTCAGATCCACATTCTCGAATCAATGGCGCCGATCGGCTTCCTGGAATTCCGCGACAAGCTCAATCCGGCGAGCGGTTTTCAATCAATGCAGTTCCGCGAACTTGAGTTTCTCTCTGGGGCGAAGGACGAAAGGATACTGGATTCCTTCAAAGATGACACATTCGCCTTTGAGCGGCTGAGCGGACGTTTCAACTCGCCTACGCTTGCCGATGAGTTTTGGAGTTATGTTGGCGGAACCGGACTGGCCGTAGATTCGCACGAGGAACGTGTGTCCTCTACTGTCGAGATACTTGCGCACCCTGAGAAATATGCCGAGTTATATCTCATGCAGGACCTGCTGATAGAGCATGATGAGTTGATCGCACTTTGGCGGTCGAATCACGTCCTGATGGTAGAACGCATGCTTGGGATGAAGCGCGGTACGGGCGGCTCGGATGGCGTAGGGTATCTAAAGACGACCTTGGAGAAAAAGTTCTTTCCCGAATTGTGGGAGGCAAGAACCTATTTGAGCGTTGACGACATCAAAGAATGAGATCCATCAAATTTGCCGTCTTATTGTCCTTCCTGTTCTTTGCGCCCACCGTTTTTGCCCAGTCATCGGAGACGGTCCGCATCACGATCCTGCATTTGAACGACACTTATCAATTCACCTCCGTCGATGGCGGGAAGCGCGGTGGTTTGGCCCGCGTGATGACCCTCAAAAAGCAGGCGCTTGAGAAAAATCCAAACACGATCATGACCCTGGGCGGCGATACCGTTTCACCCTCGGTAGAAACACGCACCTACAAAGGAGCTCAAATGATCGATGCATGGAACAAGGTCGGGCTTGACTATGCCGTGTTCGGGAACCACGAATTCGATCTGAAAACCGCAGATCTGCTCAACCGCATGAAGGAGTCGGACTTTACTTGGCTGGGTGCCAATGTGATCGATTCGCGGACCGGAAAGATCTTTGCCGATACACCACCCTTTGTCATCCGCTCGATCGGCGGCGTAAAGATCGGCCTGATCGGCCTTCTTCTGCCTGAAACTAAGGAGACCTCATCGATGGAGGCCTCACTGAACGTAGCCGACTATTGTGCCGTTGCCCGCGAGCTGGTCCCAAAGATGCGTGCCGCCGGGACAAATGTCGTCGTTGGCTTGACCCATCTGTTCATGCAGCAGGACAAACGGCTCGCCGCTTGCGCCGATTTTGACCTTATCCTTGGTGGGCACGAGCATACGCTGCTGCAGTCCTCAGCACACGGTACGCCGATCTTCAAGATGTGGGCCGACGCTCGTGAGGTCGGCAAATTCGACCTGTTCATAAATAAGGCGACCGGCAAGCTTGAGAGCATGGATTGGGAGATCATCCCCGTGACCGACGCAATTCCGGAAGACCCCGATTTTGCACCCGTCGTGGCCAAATATCAGGAGCTTCTAGATAAGCTCGCGGTCAGGGTTGGAGCGACCAGTGTCGAACTGGACGCCCTTTCGCTTTCCGCTCGAACCAGGGAAACGAATATCGGAAACTTTATCGCAGATGCTTATAGAAAAGCTGCCGGAGCCGATGTGGCCCTGGTCAACGGCGGTTCGATCCGAGCCGACCTGACGTACAGCCCGGGGCCGCTGACAATGCGCGACGTTCTCTCGATCCTGCCGTTCAACAATCCGATCGTTAAGGTCGAACTATCGGGGAAGCTTCTTGCCGATGTTCTCGAACACGGTGTCGCCCGGAGCGCGGAAGACGGCGAGCCCGGCCGTTTCCCGCAGGTCTCCGGAATGAGTTTTCGATTTGACACACGCAAGCTTCCCGGCCAACGTGTTTCTGACATTATGATCGGCGGAAAGCCGCTCGACGAAAAAAAGACATATACGCTTGCCACGTCGGATTTTTTGGTCTCACGCGGTGGCGACGGCTATACAATGTTCAAGGATGCAAAGCTCCTGACACCGGCCGATAAGGCACTAAAGGACTCCGAAGTGTTTGAACAGGCGATTAGATCAGCCCCGAATTCGACGATCAGCCCGCGGATCGAGGGCCGAATGATCCGGATCTCTTGATCGTCTTCGCACCCGCGTAGCCGGGCCTAGAAATAACTCTTCGCCGCAAACACCTTTCCTCTTGGCAATTCAGAATTCGTCACGGCATAAGTGAAGCCCTTCGCGATCGCAAACGCGCCGATCTCGCCTTTAATTGAAAGCGCCAGAAACCCGACCTGCATTTCCTTTGCTTTTGCGGGGTCGCGTTTTACGATACGCCGCACCGCCTCGCGGCAGGCCGCTTCAGGTGTTTTTCCCAACCGCATTTGCTCGACGACGGTGTGCGTGCCGCAGATGCGTATAACTTCTTCGCCGACACCGGACGAAACGGCGGCTCCGGCCTCGTTATCAGCAAACATACCTGCTCCGATCAGCGGCGAGTCGCCCACACGTCCACGCATTTTGAACGCCATTCCGCTCGTCGTGACCATACCGGCGATCTTGCCCGATCTATCAAGAGCGATCGTCGCCATCGTGTCGTGATTGAACGAACCGTCGTCAAATCGATATGGCGGCGGTACGAACTGCGAGACCGGTTTCCGGTTTTCGATATTTATCTCTGGCTTGTACTTCGACTTTTCGAGCCATTTCTTCCACTCTTTTTCGGCACCGGGCGACAGCTTTCCGTCCTCAAGTGGAAAGCCGCTCTCGACCGCAAACTGCTGTGCGCCTTCACCGGATAGCATGACGTGCGGCGTCTTTTCCATCACCTTTCGGGCAACCGAGACCGGATGTTTAATGCGTTCGAGAAAAGAGACTGCACCGCAATCTCCGTTACCGTCCATGATCGAAGCGTCGAGCGTCACGCGGCCATCACGGTCGGGCCAGGCCTGTAAACCCACGCAGCAGCTTGGCTCGTCCTCGCTCGCCCGGCCGCCCGCTTCAACGGCGTCCAACGGCTTGCCGCCTTTCTCAAGCACGGCCCATGCCGCCGAATTTGCTGTGATGCCGCTGTCCCAGGTCGAGACAGCAACCGGTGTTTTAACCCGTAGGCTTGAATGCTTTTCACGATCCTGGCCAAAGGTGTCACGAGCAAGATAGACCGGAATGCCCAGCAGCGGGAGCTGTAGAAATCGACGTCGATACATAAACAGTTCTCTCCTTTGCGGTTGCCTGAGTTTATTCCTAAGGACGAGCCTTTTGCAAAAGCCGCCTCGCTAATGGTTCGTGACAACTGTATTTTCGACGTTGAAAGGTCTAGATTAGAACGTTTGGAAGGGAGTGCCGATGGATTCGACTCAAACAACTCAAGATCAGCCGCCACCGGAACTTTCGCTTTTCTTGCCCGTACTGGACGAGGAAGAAAATCTCCGACCGATGTACGCTAAGATAAGGGCCGCGCTGGACTCGCTCGGGAAGTCGGCCGAAGTTATCTTTGTTGACGACGGCTCGACGGATAGGAGCTTGCAGATATTAAAAGAGATCGCCGCTTCGGATAACCGTGTGCGGGTTATATCGCTTCGCCGCAACTACGGCCAAACGGCGGCGATGTCCGCCGGCATCGACGCTGCCCGCGGCGACATACTCATCCCGATGGACGCCGATCTTCAGAACGATCCGGCGGATATTAAACGGCTGCTTGACAAACTGGACGAAGGCTACGATGTCGTTTCCGGATGGCGAAAGAACCGACAGGACAAGCTCATCTCGCGAAAGATACCGTCGCAGATCGCAAACCGCATCATCTCGTGGATCGGTGGCGTTCATCTGCACGATTACGGATGCAGCTTGAAAGCCTATCGCCGCGAGGTCATCCAGGACGTGCGGCTTTATGGCGAGATGCACCGCTTTATCCCGATCTACGCATCGTGGGCAGGCGCACGCGTGACCGAGATACCCGTCGATCACCACGCCCGCACGATGGGCAAATCGAAATACGGCATATCGCGTACCGTCAAGGTTGTCTTCGATCTAATGACGATAAAATTCATGGCGTCGTACCAGACCAAGCCGATATACGTTTTCGGCACGTTCGGAATGCTCGCGTTTATTGCGTC
>WBZY01000302.1_pt3 | contig 23619 bp, 20 predicted proteins | sample 5204191 | NCBI WGS metagenome assembly WBZY01 (sample SAMN12344363, study PRJNA552823) | activated sludge metagenome | biome: Activated sludge suspended growth; feature: Anammox Sidestream; material: Wastewater; isolation source: activated sludge from anammox sidestream of wastewater treatment...
TGAACGAAATACGCCAGCAGCCGTTTCATCCCGGCGCCTTCTCGGCGGCCGGCGTCGATCCGTGGCAGAAGCGGATCGTGGTCGTGAAGTCGTCGTTCCATTTCTACGCCGGCTTCGCCGAGCGTGCCGCCGCGATCATCTATTGCGACGCGCCCGGGGCGCTCAACAGCGACGTGAGGCAACGGCCTTACCGGCGACTCGCCCGGCCGATCTGGCCGCTCGACGACATCTCGATGTAGGCACCGCGATGAGCGCCGCCATCATCATCGGTGTCGTTGCGGTACTGCTGCTCTGCGGCGTCGCGCTCGCCTACGTGATCGGTGCGGCGGCCGTCGTTGCGTTCTTCGTCGTGGGCCGTCCCGAGTACCTCGCCATCGTGCCGCAGCGCATGTTCAGCCAGATGGACGTGTTCGCGATCATGGCGATGCCGCTGTTCATCTGGGCCGGCGAGCTGATGAACCGCAGCGGCATCACGCGCGCACTCATCGACCTGTCGCTGCTGCTCGTCGGGCGCATCCGCGGCGGGCTGGGCCACGCGAACGTGCTCACGTCCGTGTTCTTCTCCGGGATCAGCGGCTCGGCGGCGGCCGACATTGCCGCGCTCACCAATACGTTTGTCGGACAGATGGAGAAGCGCGGCTACGATCCGCTCTACGCAGGCGCGTTGACCGCGGCGGCGTCGGTGATCGGCCCGATCGTGCCGCCGTCGATCATCTTCATCCTGTACGGCGCGATCCTGTCGACCGACGTCGCGGCGCTGTTCGCGGCGGGCCTCATTCCGGGGCTGATGATCGCCGCTGCACTGATGGCGATGAACGCCTGGATCGCGCGGCGCGAAGGGCACCCCGGCGGCACGGCGGCGGACATTCCCGAATGGCGCCCGACCCTGCGCAAGGCGCTGCCCGCGCTCACGCTGCCGGCCGTGATCCTCGGCGGCATCGTGTTCGGCGTGATGACGCCGATCGAAGCCGGCGCCGTGGCCGTTGCGGCCTCGGCCGTGTTCGGCGTGTGGTCCCGCGAACTGACGCGCGCGGAATTCGTCGAGTCGGTACAGCGGACGGTCGTGCTGAGCGGCGTGATCTTCATTTTCCTCGCCGCTGGTGCCCTCGTGACTTATCTCGTCGCGCTCAGCCAGTTCGGCGACCACGTCGCTGCCTTCGTGCAATCGTTCGGGCTGACGGGTATCTGGTACCTGTTGCTGCTGATGGCGGTCTTCCTCGCACTCGGCATGGGTGTCGACACCATCATTTCGTTGACGCTGGTTGCGCCGCTGCTCGTCCCGGTCGCGATCGAGCAGGGCGTGCACCCGGTCGCGCTCGGCATGATGGTGTGCCTCAACCTCACGCTCGGGCTCATCACCCCGCCGCTGGGCGGCGCCATCATGATGGTGGCGTCGATTACCGGCCAGGGCTACTGGGCGCTGTGCCGGCGCATCATGCCGTTCGTGCTCGCCGAGCTCGCGGTGCTGCTGCTCGTCGTGCTGTTCCCCGAGCTGTCGCTCGCGCTGCCGCGCTGGCTGGGGCTGCTGTGATGCGCCGTCGCGATCTCGCCTGGGCACTGCTCGGCACGGCGATGGGACCGTCCGTCGCGCGCGCGACGGACCCGCGCGAGGTGAAGATCGGGATGTCGACCCCGATCGATGCAAAGCGCAATGGATCGTATGTCTGGGTGAAAGCCCTTGCCGATGCCCTCGGCCGCGCGGACATGCACGTGAAGGTGTACCCGAACAGTGCGCTCGGCGGCGAGAAGGAGCGCATGGACCAGGTCGCGATCGGCCTGCTCGAGGTCAATGAGACCGGCGGCGACGAACTCGCGCGCCTCTCGCCGCTGTTCCACGCCATGCGCCCGTTCGAAATCGAATCGTACGAGCACATGAATCGCCTGATCGAGGACACGCGCTTCCTCGCCGAGGTGAACGAGGAACTGGCCGACGACGACCTCGTGCTGCTCGACTTCGCCTATACCGGGGCGATGGTCGGCCTGTTCACGCGCGGCAAGCCGGTGTACCGCATCGAGGACCTGCGCAGCCTGCGCTTGCGCATCATCAGCGCGGGCGATCTCAACCTGCTCGACGCCTGGCAGGTGCACGGCGTGCGGGTGGCCTGGGAAGAGGTGGCCCAGGCCCTGCAGACCGGCATGGTCGACGCCTACCTCAATCCGCCGATCGTCGCGGTGATGTTCGGCCACGGCAATGTCCTCGACTACTTTACCGACCTGCGCATGGGTCCCTCGGCGCGTTGCATCGTCGCGTCGCGCCGCTGGTACGAGCATCTCGAACCGCGGGACCGCGCTGCATTCGACGCCGGAGTGCGCGAGGCGCGCGCCGCCAATCGCGCGTGGACACGCGCCGCGATTCCGCGCGAGCGGGCCATGCTCGAAAAGACCGGCATCAAGTGGCTCGACATCGATCCGGCGGCGCGCGACGAATGGCGTGCACTGACCCGCCGGATGAAGCGGACCCGCTGGGAAAGCCCCGCGGCCGAGGCACGTCTGAAAGCAATGATCGACGCCACGCGCGATCCGCGCAGCACGGGAGCGGCGCCGTGATCGTCGCCATCGACCGGGGGCTTCGTGCACTGTCGCGCGCGCTCGACCGGCTGTGCACCGTCATCGCCTTCGTCGCGCTGCACGTCATGCTGCTGTCGGTGTTGCTGCAGATCGTGGCACGGTACGTTTTCCACGCGCCGCCCGCCTGGACCGAGGAACTCGCCCGCTACGCGATGATCTGGTCGGCCATGGCGGGTGCGGCCATGGCCTACTACCGCGGTGCCGATCCCGTGATGATGAAGTTCGATACACGGGGGCTCCCGGGCCGCACGCTCTTCATGCAGTCGATCGAGGCGGTCGCAGTCCTCACGCTCGCGGCGCCGGTCTTCTACTACGCCCCGGGATTCCTCGAACGACATTCGCATCGCATCACCGAGACGCTGGAATGGAACAGCGCCGCGGTCGTCGTGATCATACCGGCGAGCTTCGTCATCATCGTCGTGCACCTCGCGGCGCGCTGGGCGAGGGCGCTACGCGACTTCGTGCAGCAGGGCGCGCCGCGATGATCCGGCGCTGGCGTGGGCCGGTGATGCTGGTCGTCGTGATCGCGGCCCTGCTCGCCGTACTGCGCGTCCAGGACCGTGCGCCCGACGCCGGGGTTGCGGCGACGAACCGGCAGGGTTTCTCGGGCGACCGGGCGTTCGAGATTCTCGGGTCGCTGCTCGAGGACAACGTGCCCCATCCCGCGGGCAGCGCGGCGAATCGCGTGATCGCCGATCGCATCGTGGCGAGGCTGCGTGCGGCCGGTTACCAGCCGGAAATCCAGCAAGGGTTCAAGTGCTCGACGCTCGCACCGGGCTGCAGTGTCGTCCGGAACATCATCGCCGTGCGCGAGGGTCGCGACGCGCGCGAGGCAGTGCTGGTCACCGCGCATTACGACAGCGTGCCCGGTTCCGTTGCGGCGGCCGACGACGGCGCCGGCGTCGCCGCGATGCTCGAGATCGCCGAACTGATCGCCGCGCGGGGACCGCTGCTGCACGACGTCGTCTTCCTCTTCGCCGATGCCGAGGAGACGGGCCTGCGCGGCGCGATGCTGTTCGCCGATGCCCACCCGCTGATGCGACGGGTCGCCTTCGTGCTGAACATGGAGGCGCGCGGCGTGACCGGGCCCGGCATGATGTTCGAGACCGGCGCGGACAATCGGGCGCTCGTCGCGGCCTACGCGCGCGCAGTGCCGCGACCGGTCGCGAACTCGCTGCTGTACGAAGTCTATCGGCACATGCCGAACAACACCGACTTCACGATCTACAAGCGGCGCGGCGCGAGCGGCCTCAACTTCGCATTCTCGCGCGGCGCGGCGCTCTACCATTCCGAACGCGACGATCTCGCGCACCTCGATCGGCGCTCGCTGCAGCACCAGGGCGAGAGCGTGTTCGCGACCTTGCTGCGCATCGCCGACACGCCTGTCGGGGACCTGGCCGCTGCGGGCGATGCGACATACTTCGACATCGGCGGCCGGGTCCTGCCGCGCTGGCCCGCCGCATGGAATGCGCCGCTCGCGGGACTCGGGCTGTTGCTCGTGCTGCTGGCCAGCCTGCGCCACGTGCCCCGCGCCGACGGGCGTTCGATCGCGGGATCGCTCGCGGCTCTCGCACTGCTCATCGTGCTGGTCGTGTCGTTCGGCTGGCTGCTGTCGTGGCCGCTCGGCAAATGGCCGGGTGTGCATCCGCTCGATCATCCGCATCCCTGGCCGGGGCGCATCGCGTTGATCGCCGCGTCCGTCCTCGCGCCGCTCGTGGTGGTCGCCCTGCTCGCCAGGCGCGTCACGGTGGGCGCCATGTCGAGCGTCGTCTGGGTGGTCATGGGCCTGCTCGCGCTCGCCGTGTCGCTCACGGTGCCCGGCGCAAGCTTCGTGTTTATCGTGCCGCTGCTCGTCTACGGCGTGCTCGCCGTGATCGAGGCGTTCGCCATGCGATCCGGACACAACCTGACCTGGGTGGCCGCGCCGGCCGCGTTCGTCGCGGCCTCGTATCTGGCGCTCTACCACTTCCTGCAGCTCGACGTGATGTTCAACTTCGATGTCGCGCAGGCGAAGGTGATCCCGCTGCTGTTGCTGACGCTGCCTCTGCTGCCGATCGCGCTCGCGCACGTGCAGCGCCACGGATCGCGGGCGCTGATCGGCGCAGGGTCGGCCCTCGTCGTCGGCGCGGCGGCGGTGGCCATGGCGGTGCCGACGCACACGGTCGATCGTCCGCGCGGCGTGAACCTGCTGTACGTGCAGGACGACGCCCACGCCTCTGCGCAATGGCAGATCCAGTCGTTTGGCGAGCCGGGCCGTGCGCTGCTCGATGCGATGGGCTTCGATGCCGTGAAGCGACCGGTGCTGCGGCTCGGTGTCGCGCCGACCGACGTGTACCTGAAGCCCGCGACCGATCGGGCGCTGGCGACGCCGGTCGTCGAGATCGACGAGGATTTCGAGCGCGACGGGCAGCGGATCGTGCGCGGCCGCGTGCAGAGCCGGCGCCCGACCTTCCAGCTCGGTCTCGCCTTCGCCGCGCACTCGCCGGTGCTCGGCCTGCGCATCGAGGGCCAGCCGGTCTTGGCCGGCGCCGACGACGCACCGCGCATCGTGGGCGTGCATGGCGTGGGCGGCGATCCGGTCGCCTTCGAGCTCATCGCGACGCCGCGCGCAGCGCTGTCGGTCGTCGCATTCGACATCGGTCCGCTGATGGCTGATCGCGAAGGCGACGCGATGCTGGCGAGGCGCCCCGCGGATGCGGCGCCGCTGCACGCGGGCAACCAGTCGATCGTGCTCCATCACCTTTCCCTCGCGACGGAGAAGACATGACCTCGCCCCTGCAGCCCTACGACCTCGGCGTGAAGCTCGTCACGCGCTCGATCAGCTTCGAGAACCCGACCGGCGCACCCGGCGCGGGCGGACAGGCCGCGAGCCCGCTCGGGCCGGGCCGCAAGGGCTCGGCCGTGCGCCATGTGCATCCCGGGGAAACGATCGAACTCGCAAACATCGCCGGGCCCGGCACGATCCGCCATATCTGGGCCACGACGCATGCGCAGCCCGAAATGCTGCGCGGTTGCCTCGTGCGCATTTTCTGGGACGACCAGTCGCACCCGAGCGTCGAAGCGCCGCTCGGCGACTTCTTCGGCTTCGCGCACGGACGCACGGGCGCGTTCCAGAGCTGCGCGCATTCGGTCGGCGGCGCGCTCGGCATGAACATCTGGCTGCCGATGCCGTTCCTGCGTCGTGCACGCATCGAACTGTGCAACGAGGCGCCGCTGCGCCTGCCGTTCTTCTACCAGGTCGACTACACGCTCGGCGATGCGCATGCCGACGATGTCGGCCGGCTGCACGTGCTGTTTCGCCGCGAGAACCCGACGACCATCGGCCGCGACTTCGATCTGCTGCCCCTGCGGCGCGGCCGCATCCGTTTCCTCGGCAGCGTCATCGGCGTGCGGCCGCTCGATCCGCGCTGGTGGGGCGAGGGCGAAATGAAGGCATGGATCGACGGCGACGACCGGCACGCCACGATCGTCGGCACCGGCACCGAGGACTACGTGGGTCTCTCCTGGGGCATACAGGCGAACGCCTTCCTCTACCACGGCGCCAACTGGCGCGAGCACGACGACGCGACGAAGACCGGCGCGGTCTCGATCTATCGCTGGCACATGGCCGACCCGCTGCTCTGCGAGCGGCAGATGCGGGTGTCGATCCAGCAGATCGGGCATTCGCCCACCGGCAATGCGCGCTCGATCGCCGACTACATGGCCGAGTTGTACGAACGGCAGGACGACTGGTCCTGCGCCACTTTCTGGTACCAGGCGACGCCCTCCGACCCGCTGCCGGCCATCCCGGATGCCGCGCAGCGCCTGCGGGACCTGCCGCCCGCGCCGGCGACCTGAGCCGGCCGCACACGCTTCAGCGCACGGGAGACGATCATGTCCGACACGATCCACCTCTTCTGGCCCGGCGACTATCGCCCGCGCCCGAACGAACTCGCCCTGCCGCTCGTCGAGGAATCGACGCGCCAGCTCGAACGCGCCCTCGATCGGCTCGGGCGTCGCCACCGGCGCGTGGAGGGGCTGCTGACGAAGCCACACGAGGCGATCGAACGGCTCGGGCCGATCGACGAGCCGCTGATTGGTGTCTACGCGCATTGGGTGTATGGGCCACACACGACCGACGGCGTCGTCGGCAAGGACTCGCCGCTGCTGCTCGCGAGCAATTTCTCCGGTACCTGGCCGGGTCTCGTCGGTCTGCTGAACACGGCGGCGTGCCTCGAGAGCGTCGATCGCGCTGCGAGTCGCGTGTGGACCGACGCCGCCGACTGGAGCCAGGACGAGGCGTTCATGGAACACCTCGCCGCGTGGTGCGCGAACGGTGAGGTGCGCTATCCGGTGCATGCGCTGCGCGAGCCACCCGCGACACCGGCCGCCGCGGCGGCGCTGGCGGGCCGGGTGCACGAGGAGTTCCACCGGCGCCGCGCGCTCGTGCTGATGCTCGGCGATACCTCGATGGGCATGATCAACGGGTATCTCGGCCCGCGCTGGCTGAACCGCGTCGGCTTTGCGGAACACAAGGTCGACCAGGCCTGGATCATCGAGCGTGGCAAGGACATCGACGAGCGGCGCATCGACGACGCGCTCGCGTTCGTGCGCGACCGCGGCGTGACCTTCCATTACGGCATCGAGGGCGCCCACGACTACGACGTGAACGCGACCCGCGAGCAGCTGCGCGACTACCTCGCCGTGCTCGATCTCGTCGCCGAGTTTCGCGCGGACTGCATCGGCTGGCAGTACCAGCTCGGACTCATCCGCTCGCGCGCGCCGTCGGATTTCGCGGAGGGCCTGTTCAATTCGACCTGCCGACCGGAATCGAACGGCGACACGATCGTCGACGCGACGGAAGCCGACCAGGGCAACGTGCTGCCGATGGAGATGATGAAGCGGCTGCTGAAGGCGAAGGGCCTGCACCAGGCCGTGTTCTTCCACGACATCCGCTGGGGCGGCGAGCACGAGGGGCGGTTCCTCTGGGTGCTGCTGAACTCGGGCTCGAGCGGCGCGTACGCCTTCAACCACGATCCGGATTCGCTGCGCGGCGTGCACTCGTATCGCCAGCCGTCGACCTACTTCCCGGTGCCGGGCGGCACGTTCGCGGGCGAGAGCCTGCCGGGGGATGTCACATGGTCGCGCGCCTATCTGCGCGGCGGGGAACTCTGGATGGACATCGGCCGCGGCAGCGTCGTCGCGTTGCCGCCGCAGAAACGCGATGCGTGGTGGCGCGGCACGACGCGCGAGTGGCCGCTGATGATCGCCGACCTCGGGATCGGCCGCGACACGCTGATGGCGCACTACTGGAGCAACCACATCGCCGTCGCCTATGGCGACGTGTTCCACGAAATGATCGAGCTCAGCCGGCGCCTCGGCTTTCGCGTGCGGGTGCTCGAGGAGACGCACTGACATGCCACGCTGCGTGATCGGCGTCGATGGCGGGACCGAAGGCCTGCGTGCGGGCGTGTTTGATCTTCACGGCACGCCGCTCGCGTTCGAGACGACCGGGTACGAGACGGCGTTTCCGCAACCGGGCTGGGCCGAGCAGCAGCCGCGGGACTGGTGGCAGGCCCTCGGGCGATCGGTGCGCCAGGCGGTGCAGGCGTCGGGCGTCGCGGCGCGCGACATCATCGCGCTCGCGGTCGATACGACGTGCTGCTCGGTGGTCGCGCTGGATGGGCAGGGCGAGGCGCTGCGCCCCGCGCTGATCTGGATGGACGTGCGCTCGCAGGCCGAGGCGCAGCGCGTGGCGGCGAGCAAGGACGCGGCGCTCGCGATCAACAGCGGCGGTCGTGGCCCGGTGTCGGCCGAATGGATGCTGCCGAAGGCCGCGTGGCTTTCCGCCCACGAGCCGCGCACGTTCGAGGCGGCGGCGACGATCTGCGAGTACCAGGATTATCTCAACCTGCACCTGACGGGCCGGAGCGTCGCGAGCCTGAACAACCTCTCGGTGCGCTGGCACTACCGTGCACGCGACGGCGGGTGGCCCACGAGCCTGCTCGCCGTGCTCGGCCTCGAGGCGCTCGGGCGCAAGTGGCCGCAGGAGGTGCTCGCACCGGGCGTGCCGATCGGGCCCCTCACTCCGGCCGCCGCCGACCATCTGGGCCTTTCTCCCGGGACGCTCGTCGTGCAGGGCGGATCGGACGCCTCGGTCGCGATGATCGGCATGGGCGTGGTCGACGCGGGCGCGATGGCGCTGGTCACCGGCTCCTCGCACCTGCAGCTCGGCTTGAGCGCGCAGGCTTTTCACGGCGCGGGGATCTGGGGCACGTATGCGGACGCCGTGATTCCCGGCCTGCACCTCGTCGAGGGTGGACAGACGTCCACCGGTTCGGTCGTCAACTGGTTCCGCTCGCTGATCGGCCGCGACACGGGCTACGACGCCCTGAACCGGGAGGCGGCGGCCGTGCCGCCCGGCAGCGAGGGCGTGCTGGTGCAGGAGCATTTCCAGGGCAACCGCACGCCGCACACCGATGCATCGTCGCGCGGGGCGATCACGGGACTCACGCTGCGTCACCAGCGGGGCCACGTGCTGCGCGCCATCATGGAAGGCGTGGCGTACGGCTCGCGCCTGATCCTCGAAACCCTGCGCGCAAGCGGCTTCGTCGTCGACGGGCTCACCGTGGCCGGCGGGGTCGCGAAGTCCGACCTGTGGCTGCAGATCCATGCGGACGTCCTCGGCATGCCGTTGCGCCTCGTGCAGACGACCGAGGCCGCGTGCCTCGGCAGCGGCATCCTCGCGGCGGTCGGTGCCGGGCAGTTCGGCGCGATCCCCGATGCCGCGCGCGCGATGACGCGCGTCGCGCGAGTCGTCGAGCCCGATGCGCGCACGCACGCCGCCTACCGCGAGTACTACGAACGCTACTGCGCGCTCTATCCCGCGCTGAGGTCCGTCGCCTGAACGCGCGCGCCGCCACGATGCTCTCGACCGAAGCCGCGACGGCGATCGCCGCGCTGGAGGCGAGGGCAGGGCATCCCGAGAGCATTCCGCGGCCCGACGATCAGGCCGCCTGGGATGCGCTGTTCGAGCGGCAGGAGGCCGCCGTGGCCGCCGCCAATGCGCGCACGCTCGAACGCTACGGCCCGCGGCTGCGCACGGAACAGGTGGCCGGGCTCGACGTGGAAGTCGTCACGCCCGCGAGTGCCCCGCCGGACGGACCCCGGATCGTCTTCCTGCACGGCGGCGGGTACACGCTCTTCTCCGCGCGTTCGAGCCTGTTCGCCTCCGTGCCGCTCGCGCACGACCTCGGGCTCGAACTCTGGTCGATCGACTATCCGCGCGCGCCGCGATCCCGGTGCGACGCGACGATCGCGCAGGTGGCCCGCACGCTGGCCTCGCTGACGGCCGCTGCCGACGAGGTGCTGCTGGTCGGCGATTCCGCGGGCGGTGGGCTCGCGCTCTCGGCCACGCTCGCGCTGCACGACGCCCAGCGGCCACGTGCGTTGGCCCTGTGGTCGCCCTGGTGCGACCTCGCAGGCGAGGGGGCGAGCCACCGCTGGCTGGCGGAGGCCGATCCCATCCTCCGCTACCCCGGCAACCTCGAGCACGCGGCGCTCGCCTATGCACCATTGGAGCGCCACGGCGATCCCGAGGTCTCGCCGGTCCACGGCCGTTACGACGCCGGCTTTCCGCCGACCCTGATCCAGTGCGGCACGCGCGAGATCCTGCTGTCGGACTCCGTGCGGCTGTACCGCCGCCTCGACGACGCGGGCTGCCCGGTGCGGCTCGACATCTACGAGGGGCTGCACCATTCCTTCCAGGCCGTGACGCCGGGGCTGCCGGAAGCGGTACGGGCGCGACGGCGGGTCGCGCGGTTCTTCGCCGATGTGCTGGCGGGCTCGTTGCGCTGAAGCAACGGTGAATCGACGGTTGACAAATCCTGCCGATATGATATTTCTGCGCCGAGAAATTCTCAGATTAGAAAAAAGCGGCGAAATCTCACCAATAGGAGAAAATCTCGTGGGAGCGTTTTCAAGAAGGGCATGGGTGGTCGCGGGCGTGGTGCTCGCGGCGCCGGGGTTCGGCACGGCGGTGGCGAGCGCAGCGGAAGCGGCTGCTGCGCCGATCGATGAAGTGATCGTGACGGCCTCGCGCCGCAACGAGACCTTGCAGGACACCGCGCTCGCGGTAGCGACGGTCGACCCGCAGACCCTCGCCGTTGGCGGCCTCACGACGCTGGAAGACGTCGTGAACTACACGCCCGGCGTGTACTTCCGCGGCGGCAGCGCGCCGATCGACAACGGCATCACGATGCGCGGCGTGTCGACCTTCACGTCGGCGCCCACGGTGGGTGTGTACATCGACGACGTGCCGATCGGCTCGGGCAACGGGTCGGCATCCGGCGCGGAGTTGATGCTCGACGTGATGAAGGCCGGCATGGAGCGGATCGAACTGATCAAGGGTCCCCAGGGCACGCTGTACGGCGCCTCCTCGATGGGCGGCCTCATCCGCTACGTGACGCCGGACCCGACGAAGGCCGAACTCTCCGGATCGGCGAGCGTCGACATGTCGGCCATCGACCACGGGAACTCGAGCCAGCGTTACACGGGCCGTGTCATGGCGCCGATCGTCGCCGACCGCTTCGGCGTCAGCCTGTCCGGTTACTACGAGGATGTCGGCGGGTTCATCGACCGCATTCCGGAATCCGCGACCGGCGCCGCCAAGAACGTCAACGGCTACGAGAACTACGGCGGCATGGCGAAGCTCGCCGGGAACATCACGGACCGCTTCAGCGCCTCGCTGCTCGGCCTGCACGACAAGACCACCTTCCACGGCCGCAACACCGTCGCGCTCGATGGCCCGCCGTTCGTGCCGGCGAACGGCCCCTTCGATACCGACACGGCGTACTCGCTCGACGAGAGCAAGTTCTCGCTGATCGCGGGCACGCTGAATTACGAGTTCGATTTCGCGAACCTGATTTCATCGACCAGCAACCAGGAGCGCACTGTCACCTCGACGACGGACCTGGTCGCCGATTTCGGCCCGCTGGTGGCGCTGTTCTGCGGCTGCACCGTCGACAACGCGCCGTTCACGGGCACCACGACGACCGATCGGTTCGTGCAGGAAATCCGCCTCGTGTCGCGGGAGAAGCCGCGCGCCGCCGGCAATTTCGACTGGAGCATCGGCGCCATCTACTCGAAGGAGGAGAGCGGCAACGGCCAGCGTCTCGCGGGCCTGCCGACCAACTTCGTGCTGCTCGACGTCAACATTCCGTCCGAACTCAAGGAGACCGCCGGCTTCGGCAATCTCACGTACTACGTGACGCCGCAGTTCGACGTCACGGCCGGCGTGCGCGTCGCCAAGGTCAAGGCATCGATCGCGATCGACGACGGCCCGGAGATCCTGGTCGGCGACACGCCGCCCACCAATGTCGACGACACCGTCGACACGTACAGCTTCTCGGCGCGCTACCGCCCGAAGGACTCGCTGTCGTTCTACGCGCGGGCCGCGAGCGGCTATCGCCCGGCGGCCGCCAACCTGCCGCTGCGCGACGTCAACGGCAACAACGTGGCGCCCGTGATGGTCGAGTCCGACACGCTGTGGAGCTACGAAGCGGGCGCCAAGGGTTATGTCGGCGACGGCCGTCTCACCTACGACGTGGCGGCCTGGTGGCTCAAGTGGGAGAACCTGCAGGCGCGCATCTACGTCAACGGCGCAATGACCGGCGGCAATGCCAACAGCGACGTCACCGCGTACGGGTTCGAAGGCGCGCTCGGGTATGCGACGGCCAACGACTTCAAGGTGACCGCGAGCCTCGCCTACACGCACAGCACGCTCGACGACGACGAGACGTCGGCATTCGGAGCGCGGGGCGGCGAAAACCTGCCGGGTATCCCACAGTGGACCTGGGCCGTGCGCGGCGAGCGGTCATTCACGCTGGCGAGCGGCACGAGGGCGTCGATCGGCCTCGGCATGCGCTACACCGACAGCCAGGACACGGGCTTCGAGGGCGGTACGGGCGCCAACGGCGCGACGATCACGCCGCTGATCTACAACTTCGTCATTGACAGCAACGTGATCACCGATCTGCACGTCGCACTCGAGCGCGGCAATTTCGGTGTGTCGTTCTACGCGACGAACCTCTTCGACGAATACGGCTACTCGAGCGGCACCGCCCGGCCGGCCGTGGGGTTCATTCGCGCCACGGCGAGCGTGATCCAGCCGCGCACGGTCGGCGCGATCCTGTCGTACAAGTTCTGACGGCAGCATGCGCCGGGGCGTGACGGCCCTGCGGTTGACGCTCATCGCACTCGGTGCGATGAGCGTCGGCCGGGCCGCCCCGGCAGCAGCGGGTGCGCACGCAGCCGCGCGCTTTGACATCGTCTCTCCCTGTCCCTTTCCGACCGGGAGCGTTGCGGCCGAGCGGCTGACCTGTGGTTACCTCGAGGTGCCAGAGACGCGGGGCGTCGAGGCCGGCCCGCGATTGCGTCTGCCGGTCGTCCGCATCCGCGCGGCCGAGCCGGGACTGCACGACGATCCGGTGGTGTTCCTCCACGGCGGGCCGGGGGCCGCCCCGCTCGAGTCCGGCCGGACGATCGAGCGGTTCGCGGGCCATCCATTCGCGGCGAGCCGCGACATCATTCTCTTCAACCAGCGGGGCTCGGCCCAGACGGAGCCGCCGCTGCGCTGCGCGGCGCTGACCGGCAATGCGGCGACGGTGATCGCGGCCGACGTCGATCTTGCGGCTCGAGATGCGCGCGTGGCAGAGATGGCAGGCCGGTGCCTGCGGGAGGTCGCGAACTCGGGGCGCAATCTGTCCGCATACGGCGCGGCGGCGGCCGCGGCGGATCTGCGCGATCTGCGCGAGGCGCTCGGCGTCGGGCGCTGGAACATTCTCGCGGTGTCGTACGGAACCCTGGTCGCGCTCGAGGCGGCGCGCATCGATGCGCCGGGCATCCGCAGCCTCATCCTGGATTCGATCGTTTCGCCGCAGAGCGACCTGTTCCTGAGTGAGGGGCCACGCAATTTTTCGCTCGGCCTCGACCGCGTGCTCGACAGCTGCGCGGCCGATGCCGACTGCAAGGCCGCCTTCCCCGATCTGCGCGGCGAGTTGCTTCGCGTGATCGAGGAACTGCGTAGAAAGCCGCGGACTGTCGTGGTCGCGGGCCCGGGTGGAGAAGGGGAGGTCCCGCTCGCCGTGAACTGGCACGACTTTCTCGGTGCGATCCACTGGATGCTGTACAACGCGCAGACGCTGCGGCTCGTGCCGCTGCTCATCGATCGCACGCAGCACGGTGATCTGCGCGTCCTCAGCTACGTGATGGACCGCATCTACCCGGCGCCACGCAACGCCGCGCCCGGTCCGTCGCCGGCGTTCTTTGCATTCGTGTGCCGCGATCAATACACGGCGGAGGCGCCTCGTCCCATGGCGCCAGCCGATCCCGCATTCGGCGGATTCTCGATCGTCTCGTTCATGGCGAGCGCCTGCGCGGGGTTGGTCGGGGATCCACCGGTGCGCGCCCCGCCCGTGCACTCCGGCGTGCCGGCCCTGTTGCTGTCAGGGCAGTTCGACCCGATGACGCCCGCCCTTTATGCGCGCGAGGTTGCCGCCGACCTGCCGAACTCGACCCTCGTCGTCATCGGCGACAGCGGCCACTCGACACTGAGCGATTTCGCCGCCTGCCAGACGCAGCTCGCTGTCGCGTTCATCGACACGCTGCAGGCGTCCGCGCCGTGTCTCGCGACCCCGACGCGCCCGCGCTTCCTGCTCGACGCTACTCCGGAAATACGATCGTACGCCGCCCCGTCACGATGATGCGGTGCTCGAGGTGCGCGCGCACCGCGCGCGCGAGCACGCGCCGCTCGATGTCGCGGCCGCGCCGCGCGAGATCGTCCGGGTCGTCGCGGTGGGTGACGCGCTCGACGTCCTGCTCGATGATCGGACCTTCGTCGAGGTCGGCCGTGACGTAGTGCGCGGTCGCGCCGATCACCTTGACGCCGCGCGCATGCGCCTGGTGATAGGGGCGGGCACCCTTGAAGCCCGGCAGGAAGCTGTGGTGGATGTTGATGCAGCGCCCGGCGAGCTCGCGCGCGAACTCGTCCGAGAGGATCTGCATGTAGCGCGCGAGCACGACGAGATCGACGGCGCCGTCCCGCACCAGTGCGCGGATCTGCGCTTCCTGCTGCGGCTTGCTGTCGCGGCTCACCGGCAGGTAGTGGAACGGCACGTCGTCGAAGTTCAGGTGGCGGTAGGTTTCGCGCGGATGGTTCGCGGCGATGCCGGCGAGGTCCATCGCGAGCTCGCCGGTCCGCCAGCGGTAGAGAAGGTCGGCGAGGCAATGATCGTGCGTCGAGGCGAGGAGCAGCACGCGCTGGCGCCGCGCCAGGTCGTCGATCGACCAGGTCATCGCGAAGTGCTCGCCCACCGGCGCGAAGCGCGTGCGGATCGCCGCGAGGTCCGGCCCCTCGCCGACGCGGTTGAACACGATCCGCGAGAAAAAGAGATCGGACTGCGTGTCGTCGAACTGCTGCGCATCGAGGATGTTGCAGCCGGTCTCGTACAGCAGGTTCGACGCGGCGGCGACGATGCCGGGGCGATTGGCACAGGTGAGGCGGAGCACGAACGCGGCGGGGGACATCGGTGGACTGTAGCATCCGCGATTCGGTTAGGCTTGGTGCATGGCTTCCGATGAGGCGCTGTTCACGGTTGCGCGAGCGGTTGGCGAGCACCTGCTCGCCCGGCGCTGGCGCCTCGCGACGGCCGAATCGTGCACGGCGGGCTGGATCGCCAAGGCGATCACCGACGTGGCGGGCAGTTCGTCTTGGTTCGACAGCGGCTACGTCACCTATTCGAACGCCGCCAAGACGCGCGATCTCGGCGTGCCGGCCGAGGTGCTCGCCGCGCACGGTGCGGTGAGCGAGGCCGTCGTGCGCGCGATGGCCGAGGGCGCGCTGCGCCGCACGGGCGCGGACCTTGCGGTTGCGACGAGCGGCATTGCCGGGCCCGACGGCGGCGTACCCGGCAAGCCGGTCGGCACAGTGTGGTTTGCGCTCGCGCTGCGCCGAGGTGACGTGACACAGACGCTCGCGAGGCTGCAGCATTTTCCCGGCGATCGCGCCTCGGTCCGGCGCGCCTCGGTGCGCCATGCACTCGAGTGGATCCTCGAGGCCGGCGCGTCCGACACCCAGTGACGACACGGCGTCTCTTCTTCGCCCTGTGGCCCGACGAGGCGGGCCGCAGCGCGCTGCTCGCCGCCGCGCAGCCGGCGCGCGCCGGCGTCGGCGCCGGCGGGCGCGCCGTGCCGCGCGGCAACCTGCACCTGACGCTGTGCTTTCTCGGCGAGATCGACGCCGCGGCGGAAGCGCAGGCGCGCGAGCGGGCGGGGGCGATTCGGCATCCGCCCGTCCGCGTGACATTCGATGCGCTCGAATGGTGGTCCGGGCCGCGCGTGCAGGTGGCCTCGGCATCGCCGGATTCGACGGCGCCGCTCGCGCGCGAGATCTGCCCGCACATCAAGTCCTTCCGCGCGCATGTGACACTGGCACGCGAAGTTCCGAAGCCTCTGCGCTGGCGCGTCGCGATCGAGCCGGTCACCTGGCATTGCGAGCGCTTCGTGCTGGTCGAGAGTCGTCAGGGCGCGCCATACAGTATCGTCGGCGAATGGCCACTGTATGAGACGCGGTAGGCGACAAACGCACCCGATTTGCACACGTTCCGCGCGCGGTTCTATGGAATAATCGACGCCATGGAAGACAACCGCAAGAAAGCGCTCGCTGCGGCGCTCGGCCAGATCGAAAAGCAGTTCGGCAAGGGTTCGGTGATGCGTCTCGGCGATGCATCGGCCACGTTCGACGTCGAAGCCGTCTCCACCGGTTCGCTCGGCCTCGACATTGCGCTCGGCATCGGCGGGTTGCCGCGCGGCCGCGTGGTCGAGATCTACGGGCCGGAATCCTCGGGCAAGACCACCCTCACGCTGCAGGTCGTCGCCGAAGTGCAGAAGCTCGGTGGCACCGCGGCGTTCGTCGATGCCGAGCACGCGCTCGACCCGGTGTACGCCGAAAAGCTCGGCGTCAATGTCAACGACCTGCTCGTCTCGCAGCCGGATACCGGCGAGCAGGCGCTCGAGATCACCGACATGCTGGTGCGCTCCGGCGCGGTCGACGTGGTCGTCATCGACTCGGTCGCGGCGCTCACGCCGAAGGCGGAAATCGAAGGCGAGATGGGTGAGCTGCAGGTCGGCCTGCACGCGCGCCTGATGTCGCAGGCGCTGCGCAAGCTCACCGGCAACATCAAGCGCTCGAACACGATCGTGATCTTCATCAACCAGATCCGCATGAAGATCGGCGTGATGTTCGGCAATCCGGAAACGACGACCGGCGGCAATGCCCTCAAGTTCTACGCGTCGGTCCGTCTCGACATCCGCCGCATCGGCGCGCTGAAGTCGGGCGAAGAGGTCATCGGCAACATGACCCGCGTCAAGGTCGTGAAGAACAAGGTCGCGCCGCCGTTTCGCGAGGCGGAATTCGAAATCATGTACGGCGCCGGCATTTCGCGCGAGGGCGAGATCATCGACCTCGGCAGCGCGAACGGCATCGTCGAGAAGTCGGGCGCGTGGTACAGCTACAAGGGCGAGCGCATCGGCCAGGGCAAGGACAACGCCCGCAACTTCCTCGTGCAGCACCCGGACATCGCGAAGGACATCGAGGGCCAGATCCGCGCCCGGCTGCTCGTGCCGAAGACGGCGCGGAGCGCCAATGGCGAACAGGCGGCCGATTCGGCCTGATCCGCGGTGAGCCTCGCCGGCGTGCGCGCGGCGGCCGCGGCGCTGCTCGCGCGCCGCGACTACGCCTCGGGCGAGCTGCATCGCAAGCTCGCCGGCAAGGGCCACGCCCCCTCGGACGTCGATGCGGTCATTGCGGAGTTCTGCGCCAAGCACCTGCTCGACGACGCGCGCTACGCCGGGCGCTATGTCGCCTGGCACGCGGCGCGCGGCCATGGGCCGGTGCGCATCCGACGGGACCTGCGCGCGCTCGGCCTGCCCGCCGAGCTGATCGAGGCTGCGCTCGGCGCCACGGATTTCGCGCCGCTCGCGCTCGCCGCCCGGGCGCGCAAGTTCGGCCCGACCCCCCCGGCCAGCTTTCGCGAGAAGGCGCGCCAAGCGCGTTTTTTGCAATACCGGGGGTTTTCCGCCGATGATATCCGGTCTGCCCTCGGGTTCGACCCGGGGGACACCCTGGATCCGGATACATGACTGCCAACAAACCGCCTTACATGAGCGCGGCGGATGTCCGACGCGCGTTCCTCGAGTTCTTCCGCGACCGCGGCCACACCATCGTGCCGTCGTCGTCGCTCGTGCCGGGCAACGACCCGACACTGCTGTTCACCAACGCCGGCATGGTGCAGTTCAAGGATGTATTCCTCGGCAAGGACCGGCGCGACTACGTGCGCGCGGCTACGAGCCAGCGCTGCCTGCGCGCGGGCGGCAAGCACAACGACCTCGAGAACGTCGGCTATACCGCGCGCCACCACACGTTCTTCGAGATGCTCGGCAATTTTTCCTTCGGCGACTACTTCAAGCGCGACGCGATCCGCTACGCATGGGATTTCGTCACGCAGGTGCTGAAGCTCGATCCGGCGCGCCTCTGGGTGACCGTCTACAAGGACGACGATGAAGCCGCCGACATCTGGCTGAACGACATCGGCGTGCCGGCAAGCCGTTTCGCGCGCATGGGCGAGAAGTCGAATTTCTGGTCGATGGGCGACACCGGCCCCTGCGGCCCCTGCAGCGAGATCTTCTATGACCACGGCGCGTCGATCCCGGGCGGGCCGCCCGGATCGCCCGACGAGGACGGCGACCGCTACACCGAGATCTGGAACCTCGTGTTCATGCAGTTCGACCGCGCGAGCGACGGCACGTTGTCTCCGTTGCCGAAGCCGTCGGTCGACACCGGCGCCGGGCTCGAGCGCCTGTCGGCCGTCATGCAGGGCGTGCACAACAACTACGAGATCGACCTCTTCAGGAATCTCGTCGCGGCGGCGGCGCGCCTCGCCGGCACGCAGGACCTGGCGCAAAGCTCGCTGCGCGTGATTGCCGACCACATCCGCGCGTGCTCGTTCCTGATCGTCGACGGGGTCACTCCGTCGAACGAGGGCCGCGGCTACGTCCTGCGCCGCATCGTGCGGCGTGCGGTGCGCCACGGCTACAAGCTCGGCATCAAGGACGTGTTCTTCTGGAAGCTCGTCGCGCCGCTCGTCGCGGAGATGGGCCCGGCGTATCCGGAACTCGCCAAGGCGGGCGCCCATGTCGAGCGCGTGCTCAGGCTCGAGGAGGAACAGTTCGCGCGCACGCTCGAGACGGGCATGCAGTTGCTCGAGGCGGCGATTGCCGGGCTCGGCGTCGCGAAGACGCTCGACGGCGAGACCGTATTCCGCCTCTACGACACTTACGGCTTTCCGGTCGATCTCACCGCCGACATCGCGCGCGAACGCGGCCTCTCGATCGACCAGGCGGGCTTCGAGGCGGCGATGGAGGCGCAGCGCGAACGGGCGCGCGCCGCGAGCCGGTTCGGCGTCGATTTGCGCGCCGGCGCACGCATCGATGCGACCTCCGAGTTTCTCGGTTACGAGGGTGTCGCGGACGCCGGCCGGATCGTCGCGCTGCTCAAGGAGGGCGCCGAGGTCACCGCGCTCACCGCCGGCGAGCGCGGCGAGGTCGTGCTCGACCGCACACCGTTCTATGCCGAGTCCGGCGGCCAGGTCGGCGACACCGGGGTGCTCGCCTCGGAAGGTGGCGCCCGGTTTGCGGTCACCGACACGCAGAAGCGGGGCGCGGCGATCTCCCACCTCGGCACGCTCGAGGCGGGACGCCTGGCCATCGGCGACACACTCGCGGCGAACGTCGATGCCGCGCGGCGCCAGGCGATCCGGCTCAATCACACGGCGACCCACCTGCTGCACGCTGCGCTGCGCCGGGTGCTCGGCACCCATGTCCAGCAGAAGGGTTCGCTCGTCGCGCCCGACCGGCTGCGCTTCGACTTCGCACATTTCCAGCCCGTCACGGCGGACGAACTGCGCGCGATCGAACAGCTGGTGAACGCGGAGATCCGCGCGAACTCGGCGGCCGACACGCGCGTGATGGCCTATGAAGACGCCGTCGCGTCGGGCGCGATGGCCCTCTTCGGCGAGAAATACGACACGCATGTTCGCGTGCTGAGGCTCGGCGAGTTCTCGACCGAGCTGTGCGGCGGCACGCACGTCGCGCGCACCGGCGACATCGGCCTCTTCACGATCGTCAGCGAAGGCGGCGTCGCGGCGGGCGTGCGCCGGATCGAGGCAATCACCGGTGCCGCGGCAGTCGAGCATGCGGAGGCGGGCGACGCGCTGCTGCGCGAACTCGCAGCGCTCGTGCGCGGCACGCGAGACGACGTCGGCGAGAAGCTGCGCGGGACGCTCGATCGCGTGCGCGATCTCGAGAAGGAGGTGCGCGCGCTCAAGGACAAGCTCGCGTCGGGGCAGGGCAGCGATCTCGCGGCGGGCGCGGTCGACATCGGCGGGGTGAAGGTCGTCGCGACGCAGATCGACGGCGCCGATGCCGGCGCACTGCGCAGCGCGGTCGATCAGCTGAAAGACCGCCTGAAGTCCGCGATCATCGTCCTTGCGTCTGTCGAGCCGCCGTCGAAGGTCGTGCTGGTCGCCGGTGTCACCGCCGACCAGGTCAAGCGCGTGAAGGCGGGCGAACTCGTCGGTGCCGTCGCGGCGCAGGTCGGCGGCAAGGGCGGCGGGCGGCCCGATTTCGCGCAGGCGGGCGGCTCGAACCCCGCGGCGCTGCCTGCGGCGCTGCGCGGCGTCGCGGAGTTCGTGCGCGCGAAGCTCGGCGCGTAGCGGCGCCGGCGCGCGTCGCGGAAGCCCGTCGTGGCGCTGATCGTCCAGAAATACGGCGGCACGTCGGTGGGTTCGCTCGAGCTGATCCACAAGGTTGCGGCGCGCGTGGCCGCTGTGCGCGCGCGCGGCGATCGGGTTGTGGTAGCCGTGTCGGCGATGGGCGATGCGACCGACCGGCTCGTCGACATGGCGCGGGCGCTCTGCGCCGCGCCCGACCCGCGCGAGCTCGATGCGCTGCTCGCGACCGGCGAGCAGGTGTCCGTGGCGCTCCTGGCAATGGCGCTCGTCGCGCGCGGCGTGCCCGCGCGTTCGTTCACGGGCAGCCAGGTGCGCATCCGCACGACGAGCGCGCACGGTCGCGCGCGCATCGAGGCCGTCGAGACCGCGGCGCTCGCGGCGGCGCTCGACGCGGGCGTGGTGCCCGTCGTCGCGGGCTTCCAGGGGGTCGATGCCAATGGCGCGATTACGACAATCGGCCGCGGCGGCTCGGACACGACCGCGGTGGCGCTCGCGGTGGCGCTGGCGGCCGACGAATGCCAGATCCTGACGGATGTCGACGGCGTCTACACGACCGACCCGCGCCTCGTGCCCGAGGCGCGCCGGCTCGAGCGGTTGTCGTTCGACGAAATGCTCGAGCTCGCGGGGCAGGGCTCGCGTGTCCTGCACCTGCGGGCGGTGGAGTTCGCCGCGAAATACGGCATGGCGCTACGCGTGCTCGCGAGCCATGGGGACGGGCCGGGAACCTTGATCGATCGGGAGGGGAATCGCGTGGAAGCACCCGTAGTCTCAGGCGTCGCGTTCAATCGCGACGAGGCGCAGATCGTCGTGTCCGGCGTGCCGAATACGCCGGACACGTCGTATCGCCTGCTTTCGCCCGTCGCGGAGGCGGGCATCGAGGTGGACATGATCGTGCTCGCCTCGAACGAGGACGGCAGCGCCGATTTCGCGTTCACCGTCCACCGTGGTGATTATGTCCAGGCGATGGAACTCACGCGGCGCGGTGCGGCGTACTGCCCGGCGGCGCGCGTCGAGGGAACCGACCGTGTCGCAAAGATGTCCATCGTGGGTGTCGGCATGCGATCGCACGCCGGCGTCGCGGCGCGCCTGTTCGGCACGCTGGCGCGCGCCGGCATCGGGGTGCGGCTCGTCGCGACGTCCGAAATCCGCATTTCCGTGCTGCTCGCGGAGACGGAACTCGAGCGCGCGGTTCGCGAAACCCACGAGGCGTTCTCCCTGTCCGGACATTAGGGGTTTCTCCGATAGGCGCACGGGGGGCTAGTCGCTACATTGCGTCGGACGGCATGCCACATTCCATGGAGGAAGGCCGCGATGTTGATTCTGACGAGGCGGGTCGGCGAAGCCCTGATGATCGGTGACGAAGTCACCGTCACCGTGCTCGGAGTCAAGGGCAACCAGGTCCGCGTCGGCGTGAACGCGCCGAAGTCCGTGTCGGTCCACCGCGAAGAAATCTACGAGCGCATCCAGCGCGAGGAAAAGGACGAGTCCGCCGGCAACGACGCGTCCTACGCGACCGGCTGAGCCTTACCGCCGGGCCTCGTCCCGAGCCCGGCCGCCTCACTTGGCCCTTTTGCCTGTCCGGTGCCCGGACAGTATCATGCGCCCCTTCCCGCGACCCGGAGAGATGGCCGAGTGGTCGAAGGCGCACCCCTGCTAAGGGTGTAAGGGCCAAAAGCCCTTCGAGGGTTCGAATCCCTCTCTCTCCGCCAACCATCGACTTCAGGCTGAATCGGCCACCCCAGGAAATGCCGTCAGTGCCTGTCTGATCAGCCACTCGGCGCCAGGGTCTTCGTGATCTCGGCTGCAATGCCTCGGGCCGTCACTTCATCGAGACCTGCGGCGACGACGTACGCCTTGCCACCGCTCTCGATCTCGATACGGTAAGCGACCGCGGCCAGCTTCTTCCGCCCCGCAAGTCCGAGCAGCCGACCCGTCGGTATGCTGCGATCCGCGTCGTAGACGATCTCGACATTGCCGGCGTACTTGTTCCCGATCTTCAGGTGGTGGATATCATCTCTGCGCAGGAGGGTTCCATTGAACTCGATGCTGTCCTTCCCCAGCCGGAAGCTGCGCGGCCGACCGGCCTCGATGCCTCTCTGGTCTACCAGCAGCAGCAGCGCCGCGACAGCCACGAAGAAGATTCCAAGGACCCAGATGCCGCCCGCCGTGCTGCTGACCATTGCGGCCGCAAAGATCAAGGCAAAGAGTGTCACGGGTGCGCTGATGGGCGCGGTGGCAGGCAGTACCTCGAACCGGACAGCATCTCCCTCCTGATGTCTCGTGTACTGGGCGAGCCTGCGCGACGGGGTGCGCCACCTGCGGTATGCAAAGACCAGCAGCACGACGCCAAAAGACATCTGGACCAGCGCCTGCATCGGTGACGAGAAGGAGCGTGGTGTCAGGTAGAAGATCTTGATGGCGAGCGCCTGGGGCAGCAGCGGCAGCAGGCTTCGCATAAGTGAGGGCGCCAGATAAATGAGGCCGAAAAATGCAGCCACGATGGAAACGACCCTGGAAACGATACGGTTCATTGTTCTCCTCGGCGTGTATCGGCAATACGACGGTGCAGCCTGTTCCCCGAATCCTGAATGCACGCGGGACGGGCGAGAACCCTGCGAGGCCTGGATGCAGCCACCGCTTCGGGACATGGCCCGAATGGCGCCCATTGGCACGCCGCCGGGATCACGCGACCGCTCATCATGTCGATCCCTGCTCCCGGGCATTCTTGTTGGTCTTCGCCGGCACAAGGCAGGCTGGCGAAGTTGTAGCATGACGACAACGGGAGCCACAAGGTACCGAATCATGGGATCGCGGCGACTCGCCGGCGTCATTTGCGTTGCTGTGAGTGCGCTCGGCGCTTGTGACGGGAGTGTCGCGCCGCCTGCTGCGCAGAGCGTGGTGCACACGACGGGAGTGCCGGTGTCCACGCAGGATCTCCCGCTGCGCAGGGGGTTCTATGTGTCCAGCGACACAGCCTGTGAACAGGCCTCGAACGCCACGCTCGGGCTGTTGCATGCGCGCGGGCTGAACGGGGCACGCACCGAGTGTGTTTTCGAATCCGTCGAATCGATGGGTGCGACCCGCTACCGCATCGTGGAACAGTGTGTGGTCATCGGATCCGGCGAGAGGCTGCGCACGTCGGTCCTTTGGGAGCTCCTCACGCCAGAATCCTTTCGGCGGACAGAGGAATCAGGCTGGCAATCGCAGATGCGGTATTGCGAGCAAC
>WBZY01000684.1_pt1 | contig 23590 bp, 20 predicted proteins | sample 5204191 | NCBI WGS metagenome assembly WBZY01 (sample SAMN12344363, study PRJNA552823) | activated sludge metagenome | biome: Activated sludge suspended growth; feature: Anammox Sidestream; material: Wastewater; isolation source: activated sludge from anammox sidestream of wastewater treatment...
CTGCAGCAGTGGATCATCACGCGCCGCATCGAGCGCGGCGACAAGCCGGCCGCCGCCTGATGCCATGAGCGCCGCGACCGACACGATCGCGGCGATCGCCACCGCGTCGGCCCCAGCCGGTGTCGGCGTGCTGCGCATCTCGGGCCCGCGCGCACCCGCGATCGCACAGGCGCTGCTCGGTCGCGCGCCGCGCGCGCGCCACGCCCACTACGCGACCTTCCGCGATGCCGCGGGCGAGATCATCGACCGCGGCCTGCTGCTCGCCTTCCCGCAACCGCGCTCCTACACCGGCGAGGACGTGGTCGAACTGCACGCGCACGGCAATCCGATGCTGCTGCAGGCCCTGCTCGCGCGCGTGATCGAGCTTGGCGCACGCGCGGCGCAACCGGGCGAGTTCACCCAGCGCGCCTTCCTCAACGGCAAGCTCGATCTGGCCCAGGCCGAGGCGGTGGCGGACCTCATCGCCAGCACCTCGCGCGCGGCCGCGCGCGCGGCCCAGCGCAGCCTCGATGGCGAGTTCTCGCGGCGCAGCCACGCGCTCACCGCCGAACTCGTGCGCGTGCGCAGCTGGATCGAGGCCAGCATCGACTTCAGCGACGAGGACATCGACTTCCTCGACAATGCCGCACTGCGGGCCGACCTGGATGCGCTGCGCGCCGCGCTCGCCGACCTGCTCGCGGCCACGCGCCGCGGCGTGCGCCTGCGCGACGGCCTGCACGTGGTCATCTTCGGCCAGCCCAACGTGGGCAAGTCGAGCCTGCTCAATGCGCTCGCCGCGAGCGAACGCGCGATCGTCACCGCCATCGCGGGCACCACCCGCGACGTGCTGCGCGAGACCATCGACCTCGACGGCATCGCGTTCACGCTGGCCGATACCGCGGGCCTGCGCGACACCGACGACGAAGTCGAGCGCGAGGGCGTGCGCCGCGCCCATGCCGAGCTCGCGCGCGCCGACCTCGCGCTGGTGCTGCCCGCATCCGAGGCACCCGCGGATGTGGCTGCGCTGCTGACCACACTGCCGCCCGACACCGCGCGCATCATCATCCACAACAAGATCGACCTCGTGCCCGGCCTCGCGCCGCGCCGCGAACGCAGCGCGGACACCAGCCACCTGTGGCTGTCGGCGCGCACCGGCCAGGGCCTGGACCTGCTGGTGGCCGAACTGCGCAGCCATGCCGGCGCCGGCGAGGGCAGCGCCGGCACCTTCAGCGCGCGCACGCGCCATGTCGCCGCGCTGGAGCGGGCCCAAACCGCGCTGCAGGACGCGCTCGCGGCACTGCACGCGGGCCAGGCCGAACTCGCCGCCGAGGAACTGCGCCAGGCGCAGCACGCCATCGGCGAGATCACCGGTGAGTTCACCGCGGATGACCTGCTCGGCGCGATCTTTTCGAGCTTCTGCATCGGCAAGTGACGAAAGTCGTGGCGTTGCGGCATGGCCGGGCGGCGCGCTGCGGCTATGATCGGCGCTTCCGTCCCGGGGAGTCCTGCGCATGAGCTTCATCGCCCGCTTGCTGCGTCACAAATCGGTCGAGCAGTTGCAGGCCGAGATCGGCTCGCGCCACGACTTCCGCCGCGTGTTGGGCGTGTGGCAGCTCACCGCGATCGGCATCGGCGGCATCATCGGCGTGGGCGTGTTCGTGCTGGCCGGGCAGCAGGCCGCGCTCAACGCCGGGCCTGCGGTCGCGCTGTCGTTCATCATCGCCGGCATCGCCAGCGCGGCCGCCGCGCTGTGCTATGCCGAGTTCGCGGGCCTGATCCCGGTCACCGGCAGCGCCTACACCTACAGCTATGCCACGCTCGGCGAGCTCATCGCCTGGCTCATCGGCTGGGACCTGCTGCTCGAATACGCGCTCATCGTCGCGGTGGTCGCGATCGGCTGGTCGGGGTATGTGCAGGCGTTCCTGTCCAGCATCGGCATCGTGTTGCCGACCTGGGCGCAGGGCGCGATCGGCACGGGCGAGGGCCGCGTGTTCAACGTGATCGCGGCCGCGATCACGTTTGCGGTGGCGGCGCTGCTGATCTTCCGCACCGAGTGGGGCGCGCGCTTCAACACCTTCGTGGTCGCGGTCAAGGTCGCGGCCGTGCTGCTGGTGCTCGGCGTGGGCGTGTTCTACATCAACCCGGCCAACTGGCACCCGTTCATTCCCGAGCGCGTGGTCGGCGCCGACGGCATCGGCCACTTCGGCTACCAGGGCATCGCCACCGCGGCCGCGGTGGTGTTCTTTGCGGTGTTCGGCTACGACACGCTCACCACCGCGGCCGAGGAGTCGAAGAACCCGCAGCGCGACCTGCCGCGCGCGGTGCTGTTGTCGCTGGGCATCTCGATGGCGATGTACCTGGCGGTGTCGATGGTGCTCACCGGCATCGCCCACTATTCGACCCTGCACACCGACGCGCCGGTGGCCGATGCGTTCAAGGGCCTGGGCCTGCACTGGGTCGCCGCGACGATCTCGGCCGCTGCGGTGTTCGGCCTCGTCAGCGTGCTGTTCGCGTTCATGCTCGGCGCCGCCCGCATCTGGTACGCGCTGTCGCGCGATGGCCTGTTGCCGGGCTGGTTCGCCAAGCCGCACCCGGTGTACGGCACGCCGCATCGCCCGACCCTGGCGCTGGGCGTGTTCACCGCGGTGGTGGCCGGCTTGTTCCCGCTCGATGAGGTGGCCAAGCTCGTCAACATCGGCGTGCTGTCGGCCTTCATCGTGATCTGCGGCTCGGTGATCCTGCTGCGCGTGCGCAAGCCGCATCTGCAGCGTTCATTCCGCACGCCGTGGGTACCGTTCATTCCGCTGCTGGGCATCCTGTTCTCGATCTGGCTGCTCACCGAACTGGCCGCGATCACCTGGCTCGTGTTCCTGGTGTGGGTGAGCCTGGGCCTGATCGTGTATTTCGGCTATGGCATGCGCCACAGCAAGCTCGCCGACGGCGGCTGAGGCGGCTTCGCGCGGTAGCGCATTCCATGCGAAAATCGCCGGCGTGCGCCCGTAGCTCAGCTGGATAGAGTACTGCCCTCCGAAGGCAGGGGTCGTGGGTTCGAATCCCGCCGGGCGCGCCATTCCAGCCGCGTGAGGGCCGGCGCCAGCCGCCGGGTGCCGCCGCGTGGTCCGTCGAGCCGAGCGGGGATGCGCCGATGCGCTGCGTGCAGATCGTTGCGGTGGGTGCGCCGCTGGAGGCGCGCGAGGTCGCGCTGCCCGAGCCGGGTCCGGACGAGATCCGCGTGCGCATCGAAGCCGCCGGCATCTGCCATTCCGATGTGCACTATCGCGCGGGCACCGCGAGCATCGCGCGCGTGCCGATCACGCCCGGGCACGAGATCGCCGGCCGCGTCGATGCGCTCGGCGCCGGGGTCGATGGCCTCACGCAAGGCGCGCGCGTGGCGCTGCACTACCTGGTCAGCTGCGGGCGCTGCGACTACTGCGCGCGGGGGCTGGAGCAGTTCTGCCGTCGTGGCCGCATGCTCGGCAAGCACCTCGATGGCGGTTACGCGCAGTACGTGGTGGCGCCCGCGCGCAACGCGGTGCCGATCCCCGACACGGTCGCCACCGCGGCGGCCGCGATCATGATGTGTTCGAGCTCCACGGCGCTGCATGCGCTGCGCAAGGCGCGCACCAGCGCGGGCGATCGCGTCGCCGTGTTCGGCGCCGGCGGGTTGGGCATGTCGGCGGTGCAGCTGGCCCGCGCCTTCGGCGCACTCGAGGTGTATGCGATCGACATCGATGCGAGCAAGCTCGCCGCGGCGGCGCGTCATGGCGCGATCCCGATCGATCCGGCCGCGGGTGCGCCGGCGCAGCAACTGCGCGAACGTACCGCGGGCCATGGCGTGGATGTCGCGCTCGAGTTTGCGGGCCTGCCGGCCACCCAGCAGCAGGCGGTGGCGAGCCTGGCGGTACACGGGCGCGCGGCCCTGGCTGGCATCACGCGCCACAGCTTCGCGGTGGACAGCTTCAACGAGGTGATCAACCGCGAGGCCGAGATCATCGGTGTGTCCGACCACCTGCACAGCGAGCTCGGCATGCTCATGGAGTTCACGCGCCGCGGCCTGCTCGACCTGGAGTCGGTGATCAGCGAACACATCGCGCTCGATGCCGATGCGATCAACGCGCGGCTCGACGCGCTGGCCGCGCAGCGTGCGAGCACGCGCTGCGTGATCACGCCCGGCTGACGCGCAACCGTTGCCAGGCGTGCACACCGGCAGCCGGCCGCTGCGACGCCGTGCCGCATTGCCTTTCGCGCGCCGCCGTGGGCTGGCTATAATCCGCCGCTCTTGGGGAAGCCGATTCCGCCACATCTCGCCGCGAGGGGGTTCCGTGTCCAATCCTGTCAGCAACACCGATGCCGCCTTTCTCAAGCGGTTCTCGCAACTGATCGGTTTCCTTGCGGTGGTGGCGGTCGGCCTGGGCCTGCTCGCGCTGTACATCCACGACAGCAACCCGCCCGCGCCCAATCCCGATGCGCAGAAGGTAGTGGCGCAGCGCATCGCGCCGGTCGGCGGCGTGTACGCGGGCGACACCGGGCGCGCGGCGATGCAGGCCGCTGCCGAGGCCGCCAGCAAGGCCGCCGCGGGCGCGGTCGCCTATGACGGCACCACCGACGGCAAGACCATCTACGACAACCTGTGCCACACCTGCCACACCGCCGGTATCGCCGGTGCGCCCAAGATCGGCGACAAGGCCGACTGGGCCGCGCGCATCGCGCAGGGCATGGACACCCTCGACCAGCATGCGATCGCGGGCTTTACCGGCAAGACCGGCGTGATGCCGCCCAAGGGCGGTAATCCCGCGCTCAGCGACGAGCAGATGAAGGCCACCGTGGCGTGGATGGTCGAGCAGTCCAAGTGAGCTGAACCCGCCGCCGCGCCACTCGTGATCAACGCCGCGCGAGCGGCGTTTTTCATGGCCGGCCGTGTCGCTCGCGCACCCGCGGCGGCCGACAGCACCGGGCCGCAAGGTGCGGCAAGGTATCATGCGGCGATGAATACCCCCGCCGTCGATCCGCCGTTTGCCGCCGGGCCGTTGCTGCTGCCCGGCCCGGTCGGCAGCATCGAGCTGGCCTGCGCGCTGCCGACCGCCGCGGCCGCGCGCCGTGGCATGGCGATCATCGCCCATCCGCATCCGCTGCATGGCGGCACCATGCACAACAAGGTCGTGACCGTGACCGAGCGCGCGTTGCTCGACCTCGGTCTGGCCACGGTGCGCTTCAACTTCCGCGGCGTCGGCCACAGCCAGGGTACGCATGACAACGGCGTCGGCGAGACCGACGACCTCGTCGCGATCGCGCACTGGCTGCGCCGCGCGCGCGCGCACGATGTGCTGTGGTTGGCCGGCTTCTCGTTCGGCAGCTATGTGACCTTGCGCGCCGCGCCGCTGCTCGCGCCCGCGCAAGTGGTGCTGATCGCGCCACCGGTCGGGCGCTGGGAATTCGCGCCGCTGGCAGCGCCGGCCTGTCCCTGGCTGGTGGTGCAGGGTGAGGAGGACGAAGTGGTCGATGCCCAGGCGGTGTTCGCATGGGCGCGCGCGCTGCAGCCGCCCGTGCAACTCATCGCGATGCCCGAGACCGGCCACTATTTCCATCGCCGACTCATCGATCTGCGCGGCGCGCTGCGCAACGCGCTTGCCGGCCACCTGCCACCGGCGGCATGAGCGTGGACATCGTGACCGCCGCGGGCGCGCCGGGCGCGCGCTATGCGCAGGGCATCGCCGCCGGACAGTGGCAGGACGACGCCGCGCAGCACGCGGTGCTGCCGCAGCTGGACCGGCTGTGGCGCGCGCTGGCGCAGCCCGAGCCGAACTCGTGGTGGTCGCGCTTGCGCGGCGGCCGGCCGGTGCCGCCGCGCGGACTGTACCTGTGGGGCCGGGTCGGGCGCGGCAAGACCTTCCTCACCGAACTGCTGTGCGAGGCGCTGCCCGGCGCGCGCGTGCAGCGCGTGCACTTCCACCGCTTCATGCAGGACGTGCAGGCGCGGCTGCGCACGCACGCGGGCGAGCGCGATCCATTGGCCAAGGTCGCGCGCGACATGGCTGCGACCACCTCGCTGCTCGTGCTCGACGAGTTCGTGGTCGATGACATCGGCGATGCGATGATCCTGGCCAACCTGCTGCGCGCGCTGTTCGACCATGACGTGGTGCTGGTGACCACCTCCAACACGCCGCCGCGCGAGCTGTACCGCGATGGCCTGCAGCGTGAGCGCTTTTTGCCCGCGATCGCGCTGCTGGAGCAGCACTGCGAGGTGGTCGAGCTCGCCTCGCCGACCGACTGGCGCTTGCGCGCGCTCAAGCAGGCCAGCGTCTACTACACGCCGCCCGATGCGGCGGCCGAGCGTGCGCTCGCGGCCGCCTTCGCGCGCATCGCCCACGGCACGCCGCGCCAGCACCCGGTGCTCACGATCAACGACCGGCCGATCGCCGCGCGCGCGGAGGCCGGCGGCGTGGTGTGGTTCGACTTCGGCGCGCTGTGCGAGGGCCCGCGCGGCGTGGCCGACTACATCGAGCTGGCCAAGGCCTACCACACGATCTTCGTGTCCAACCTGCCGCAGTTCACGCCGCAGACCGAGGACGCCGCGCGGCGTTTCATCGAGCTGGTCGACGAGCTGTACGACCGCGGCGTCAACCTCGTGTTGTCGGCGGCCACGCCGATCGTCGAGCTCTACGACGGCGAGCGCCTGCGCGCGCAGTTCGCGCGCACCGAGTCGCGCCTGATCGAGATGCAGAGCGAGGACTACCTCGCGCGCGACCACGCGGCATGAAACCGGCGATCGCGCCCATGCGCTTGTGCCCGCGCGCGGCCGCGCGCAGGATCGCGCCATGAACATGCAGCATGGCCCGCTGGGGGCACGCAGCGACTACCCGCGGCACTACGATGCCGGCTTGCTGTACCCGATCGCGCGAGCGCCCGCGCGGCGCGAGCTTGGGCTGGCGCCGGACGCGCTGCCGTTCGGCGGCATCGACATCTGGAACGCGTATGAGCTGTCGTGGCTGGATGCGCGCGGCAAGCCGCAGGTGGCGATCGGCGAGCTGCGGGTGCCCGCGGATTCGCCCAACCTGGTCGAATCCAAGTCGCTCAAGCTGTACCTGAACTCGCTCAACCAGGAGCGCCTGGGCGATGGTGCGCAGGTGCGCGAGCTGCTGCAGCGCGATCTCGGCGCGGCGGTGGGCGCGCCGGTCACGGTCGGCCTGCTCGAACCGGCGCAGTTTGCCGCGCAGCGCATCGAGGAACTCGCGGGCCGGTGCATCGATGGCCAGGATCTGGCGATCGACGACCACGGCCCGCCGCAACCGGGCTACCTGGACTGCGTCGGCGCCACGGTCGAGGAAACCCTGGTCTCGCACCTGCTCAAGTCCAACTGCCCGGTCACCGGCCAGCCCGACTGGGCCAGCGTGCAGATCGCCTATGCCGGCTGCGCGATCGGACATGCGGGCCTGCTGCGCTACCTGGTGTCGTACCGCAACCACGCGGGCTTCCACGAGCAGTGTGTCGAGCGCATCTTCAACGACCTGTGGCAGCGCTGCTCGCCGCGGCGGCTGAGCGTGTATGCGCGCTACACGCGGCGCGGTGGCCTCGACATCAACCCCTGGCGCAGCAGCCACGGGCAGTCGCCGCCCAACCCACGTGGTGCGCGCCAGTGAGGCGCGATGCAAATTGTCACCATCGCCGGGCCGCCGCGCTTATTGTGGGTTAAGCGCATGGGCGTCTAATGTACGGCTCGCGCAACGATCAGGAGAGCGGTGCATGGCCAACGAACCGAACAAGCCGGATTTTTCCAACGTCAAGGGTGGCAGTGCCTCCAGCGCGCCGGCATCGGCGCCGCGACCCGACTTCAGCAACGTGCAGGCCGGTGCGGCCAGCACCGCGCCCGCAGCCGAGGCTGCGCCGCAGACCTACACCGTGGTCAAGGGCGACAGCCTGTCGAAGATCGCCAAGCGCCTGTATGGCAATGCCAACCGCTGGCGCGAGATCTTCGAGGCCAACCGCGACCAGCTGAAGAATCCCGACCTCATCAAGCCCGGCCAGGTGCTCAAGCTCCCGGCCGACATCGCCAAGAACTGAACTGGAGGACGACCCATGAATCCCTCACGCAAGCTGCTTGTCCTTTCCACGGCCGTGGCCGCGGCGCTCGCGCTGTCGGCCTGCGGCAAGAAGGAACAGCCCGCCCCGGCGCCCGCACCCGCGGCACCGGCTCCCGCCCCGGCCCCGGCGGCGCCCGCGCCCGCCCCGGCCCCGGCGCCCGCACCCGTGGCGGTGGCCTCCGTCGATCTGGGCAATGCCGTCGGCGCCGACCAGAAGGTGACCACGCCGGCCACGACCTTCGCCACCACCGACACGATCTATGCCGCGGTCGCCACCACCGGCTCGGCCGCCAACGCGGTGCTCAACGCCAAGTGGACCTTCGGCGACGGCCAGACCGTCAACGAGTCGAGCCAGACCATCGCGCCCAACGGCGATGCGGTGACCAGCTTCCACATCTCCAAGCCCGACGGCTGGCCCAAGGGCAGCTACAAGGTCGAGATCTCGCTCGACGGCAAGGTGGTCGCGAGCAAGGACTTCACCGTGCAGTGACCTTCGCCGGCAGCATTCCGGCACGCAAGCAAGGCGCGGAGCGATCCGCGCCTTTTTGCTGGCCGCGCAGCGTCACCGTCCGGCTCAGGGCGTCATCGAGAACTCGTGCGCGTGGGCGGCGAAGGCGACCAGCACCGCACCGGTGCCGACATTGACCATGCCCGTGATGCTCATGGGGCTTGCGAACAGCTCCACTTCGTGTTCGGCGCAGGTCTCGCGCAGCGCCGTGTAGCCGGGCAGGGCCGGCAATTGCGCAGGATCGCCGCCATAGCTCACGCACACGGTGGGGGTGAGCAGGCCGCTGCGCACCGCGCGCGCGGCATTGCCGAACAGCAGCTCGCAGCCGTGCTCGAAACCGCGCACCTTGCCGACCGGTCCGGTGTCGCCACGGTGCGCGCGCACGATCGGCTTGATGTCGAGCGCGGTGCCCAGCGCCGCGCTGACCCAGCCGACGCTGCGATCACCCTTCTTCTGTGCCCGCGCCCGCAGGTAGTACAGGTCGCGCGGCAACATGTAGCCAAAGGTCTGGCGCGACAGCAGCTCGAGCTGCTCGCGAATCTGGCCCGGATGCTCGCCCGCTGCGCGCAGGCGCACGGCCTCGACCGCGGTGATGCCCTGCGCCGCGAACAGGTTCTCGGTGTCGATCACGCGCATGAGGAACGGTCCGGGCACGCCCGCGGCCTGGCGGATCGGCCGATAGTCCTTGAGGATCGCGAAGCTGGCCTGGCTGGTGTTGGCGTGGATGCCGCTGCGTGTGGCCGAGATCGTGAGGCAGAACACGCAGTCGTAATCGATCACGAGCCGTTCGAGGAACAGCGCGCTGATCTCCTCCACCGAACAGGGCTCGGTCTCGGCGGCATGTCCGCGGTCGCCGAGCCCGGCATCGAGGAACTGGGCGATCGCCGCGGCATCGCGCTGGTCGAGCAGGGTCTGCCCGTCCAGATGGATGCGGATCGGCAGCACCACCACGCGGTGTTGCTGCAGGTATTGGACCGGCAGGTCGCAGGCCGCGTCGACCACGATGCCTATGCGCATGACGCCCCCCGGCGTCGCCATGGTGGCGCCAAGCTAGCACCAAGCGCCCGATCCGCGTTCTTGCGCCGCAGCGAATGTTGCTCGCGGCCTGGCCCATGGACCGGAGCAGGTGGCCGCGCGCCGCGCCGCGCGATCCTTTGCCCCGCGCCGCGAAACCGCGACAATAGGCGGTTTGCGGCGCCGCCGGCGCCGCCCGCGCGACGAGCGCCCCGGCTTCTACGACGACCCGACGGAATCCCGCCCATGTCCGACACGCCCAGCATCATCTACACGCTAACCGACGAGGCGCCCTTCCTCGCTACCCAATCCTTGCTGCCGATCGTGCAGGCCTTCGCCGGCAGCGCGGGCATCGCGGTGGAAACGCGTGACATCTCGCTGGCGGGCCGCATCCTCGCCCAGTTCCCCGAGTCCCTGCAGCCGGCACAGCGCGTGGCCGATGACCTCGCCGAACTGGGCGCGCTGGCCAAGACGCCGCAGGCCAACATCATCAAGCTGCCCAACATCAGCGCCTCGATGCCGCAGCTCAAGGCCGCGATCCGCGAGCTGCAGGCGCAGGGCCACGCGTTGCCCGACTATCCGGACGAGCCGGGCGACGATGCGCAGCGGCAGGTCAAGACGCGCTACGACAAGGTCAAGGGCAGCGCGGTCAACCCGGTGCTGCGCGAAGGCAACTCCGACCGCCGCGCACCGGCTTCGGTCAAGCGCTATGCACGCAAGCACCCGCACCGCATGGGCGCGTGGGACAGCGCCTCGCTCACCCATGTGGCGAGCATGCAGGCCGGTGACTTCTACGGCAGCGAGCAGTCGGCGCAGGTCGATGCGGACACCAGCGTGCGCATCGAGTGGTTCGGCGCCGACGGCAGCAGCCAGGTGCTCAAGGCCGCCACCGCGCTCAAGGCCGGCGAGATCATCGATGCCGCGGTGATGGACCGGGCCGCGTTGGCCGCGTTCGTGGCCGCGCAAATCGAGGACGCGCGGCGCAGCGGCGTGCTGCTGTCGCTGCACCTCAAGGCCACCATGATGAAGGTGTCCGACCCGATCCTGTTCGGCGTCGTGGTCAGCGAGTTCTACCGTCCCGTGCTGCAGGCGCACGCGGCGCTGCTGGAGCAGGTCGGTTTCGATCCCAACAACGGCATCGGCGACCTGTATGCGCGCATCGCGGACCTGCCCTCCGCCCAGCGCGAGGCGATCGAGGCCGACATCCAGGCGCTGTATGCGCAGCGCCCGGCGCTGGCGATGGTCAATTCCGACAAGGGCATCACCAACCTGCACGTGCCCAGCGACGTGATCGTCGATGCCTCGATGCCGGCGATGATCCGCGACTCGGGCCGCATGTGGAACGCGCAGGGCCAGCTGCAGGACACCAAGGCGCTGATCCCCGACCGCAGCTATGCGGGCGTGTATGCCACCGTGATCGCCGACTGCAAGCAGCATGGCGCGTTCGACCCGGCCACCATGGGCAGCGTGCCCAACGTCGGCCTCATGGCCCAGGCCGCCGAGGAGTACGGCAGCCACGACAAGACCTTCCAGCTCGCCGCGGCGGGTGTGGTCAAGGTGATCGCGGTCGACGGCACGGTGCTGCTTGAGCAGCCGGTGCAGGCGGGCGACATCTTCCGCATGTGCCAGACCAAGGATGCGCCGGTGCGCGACTGGGTTGCGCTGGCGGTGCGGCGCGCGCGCGAGTCGGCCACGCCCGCGGTGTTCTGGCTCGACCCGGCGCGCGCGCACGACCGCGCCCTCATCGCCAAGGTCGAGCGCTACCTCAAGGATCACGACACCAGCGGCCTGGACATCCGCATCCTCGACCCGGTGGCCGCCACGCGCCTGTCGCTCGAGCGCATCCGCCAGGGCCTGGACACGATCTCGGTCACCGGCAACGTGCTGCGCGATTACCTCACCGACCTGTTCCCGATCATGGAGCTGGGCACCAGCGCCAAGATGCTGTCGATCGTGCCGCTGATGGCCGGTGGCGGCCTGTTCGAAACCGGCGCGGGCGGTTCGGCGCCCAAGCACGTGCAGCAATTCCTCGCCGAGGACTACCTGCGTTGGGATTCGCTGGGCGAGTTCCTCGCGCTGGCCGCTTCGCTCGAACACCTGGCCAACCGCCATGGCAGCCAGCCCGCGGCCGTGCTCGCGCGCGCACTCGACGCCGCCAACGGCCAGATCCTCGACAACAACAAGTCACCGGCGCGCAAGGTCGGCGAACTGGACAACCGCGGCAGCCACTTCTACCTCGCGCTGTACTGGGCCCGGGCGCTCGCGGCGCAGGACGAGGACGCCACGCTCAAGGCACGCTTCGCGCCACTGGCCAAGGCGCTCGGTGACAACGAGGCCCGGATCGTCGCCGAACTCAATGCGGCGCAGGGCAAGTCGGTCGACATCGGTGGCTACTACCGTCCCGATCCGGCACGCCTGGCGACGGCGATGCGGCCGAGCGCCACGTTCAACGCGGCCCTGGCCGCGCTGTAGGGCGCGTCGATGGCTGGCGCAGCGGCCCGACGCGGGGCGCTGTGCTAGGCTCGGGATCACACCCCGTCCAGCCTTTTCGCGGAGTAACGACCATGAACAAGATCGTTTGCCTGTTGCCGCTCGCGCTCGCCCTGGCCGCCTGTGGTTCGACCGATGCGCCGGCGCCGCCCGCCAATGTCCCGGTCAAGGCACCCGAGCTGGACCAGCCGGCCCAGCCGACGCCGCCGCAGAACGCCCAGGAAGCCGCCGCGAACAAGCTCGATCGCGCGCTCGCGGGCGAATGGCGTTCGGACACCAACAAGGCGCGCGACCAGTACCGCCATCCGAAGCAGACGCTCGAGTTCTTCGGCGTCAAGCCCACCGACACGGTCATCGAGATCACGCCCGGCGCGGGCTGGTACACCGAGGTGCTCGCGCCATTCCTCAAGGACAGCGGCCATCTCATCGCCGCGGTCGCGGCCGATTCGAGTTCGGACTATGCCAAGAGCAGCAACGAGGCCTACCGCGCGCTGCTGCAGAAGGATGTGGCGGCCTTCGGCGAGGTCGGCCTCGTCGAGTTCGATCCCAAGGCCCCCGTGCTCGGTCCGGCCGGCTCGGCCGACAGCGTGCTCACCTTCCGCAACGTGCACAACTGGGCCATGAGCGGCACCGCGCCGGCGATGTTCAAGGCCTTCTTCGAGGTGCTCAAGCCGGGCGGCACGCTCGGCGTGGCCGACCATCGCGCGGCTGCCGATGCGCAGTTCGACAAGGTCAAGGACAGCGGCTACCTGCCGCAGGATTACGTGATCAAGCTCGCCACCGACGCCGGCTTCCAGCTGGTGGCGCAAAGCGAGATCAACGCCAACCCGGCCGATACCAAGGATCATCCCAAGGGCGTGTGGACGCTGCCGCCGACCTTTGCGATGGGTGAGCAGGACCATGCCAAGTACCAGGCGATCGGCGAGTCCGACCGCATGACGCTCAAGTTCGTCAAGCCAGCGGGCGACGGCATCTTCAAGACCAAGGACTGACGCGCGCCACGGCGGGGCGTGCCTGCGCCCCGCCGCCGCAGCCCATGCCTGCCCGACGGTCGCCGCCGGCCGCATGCTGATCCTGCTCAACAAGCCGCATGGCGTGTTGTGCCAGTTCACCGACCGCAGCACGCCGCCGCGGCCCACGCTCGCGCACTACGTGACCCAGCCGGGCGTGTATCCGGCTGGACGGCTCGACCACGACAGCGAAGGCCTGCTGCTGCTCACCGACGACGGCGCGCTCGCGCACCGGCTCACCGATCCGCGCCACAAGCAGGAGAAGACCTATCTGGTGCAGGTCGAAGGCGTGGTCGATGATGCGGCGCTGGCGACGTTGCGTCGTGGAGTGCAGCTCAACGATGGCATGACCCTGCCCGCGCGGGCACGCGCGCTCGATGCACCGCCGCAGTGGCTGTGGCCGCGCGATCCACCGGTGCGCTTCCGCAAGAGCGTGCCCGACGCATGGCTGGAACTCACGCTGCGCGAGGGCCGCAACCGCCAGGTGCGGCGCATGACCGCGGCGGTCGGCCTGCCCACATTGCGCCTGGTCCGCACGCGCGTGGGCGAGTACGCACTCGATGGTCTGGCGCCGGGCCACACCCGCATCGAGCGGCGCTGACGGCCGGTGGCATCCGGGCCCGTGGCCCGCGCCAGCACAAGTGAGCTGCGCCACAGGCCGCGCATCGCGCCTCCCGCACCATGTGGCCACCTGCCGCGGTGCCATGTGCCACGCGGCCGGGGCGCAAGGTCGCTCCGAATGCCCGTGGTCCGCGCGCCGCGATCCGCGAACCATGGGAGGTTGGGAATGGCCAGGCTGCTCAAGCTCGTGCATCTGCCCGCGCGGGTGCCGTTTCTGGGCAGCATCCTCACCTGCATCGTGATCTCCAGCCTCATGCGGGGCGCCGACGTGGGCACGGCCATGTTCGGCCGCAGGATCATCGCCACCGGCTGACCCTGCCCGGAGTGTGGCTGCTGGCCGTGATCGGGGTGTGGATGGGTCTGCGTGGCGGCGGCCTGCGGCAGCGCTTCTTCCAGATCAAGGCCGCGCCGGTCGCGCTCGTACCCGCCAACACCTGCCTGTTCATCCTGCCCGCCGCACAGGCAGCCACCGACATCGCCGTCGCCTCGGTCGAGCAAGGCACGCTGTCGCCCGCCCCAGGGAATCGGTCTGCGCCGGGGTGAACATCCTGCTTGCGCAGGCCGCCGCGGTGGTGGGCGTGTGGAAGTTCGGCATGCGCCCCGCGCGCGCGCGCCGAGGGCCGGCCGCGTTCCGGCCCTCAGCGGCCGGGTGGTGGCTCCCACAATTCCACCTTGTTGCCCTCGGGATCGATGACCCAACCGAACTTGCCCAGCGCGGAGTGCTCGGTATCGGCAAGCACGTTACAGCCTTCGGCGCGCAGCGCCGCGAGCAGGGCATCGAGGTCGGCAACCCGGAAGTTCACCATGAACGATGCCGTGCCCGGCGCCAGCTTGTCGCTGTCCGGCGCGAACGGGCTCCATATCGTCACGCCCGAGGGGTTGTCGGCATCGGCCCAGCGGAAGATCACGCCGCCCCAGTCGGTCAGCTCCAGCCCGAGGTGTCGCTGGTACCAGGCCGCCAGCGCCGGTGGATCGGCCGACTTGAAGAAGATTCCACCAATGCCGGTGACACGCTTCATCGCACCCTCCGCGCACTCGCGCCGCCATCACGGCAACCGCCGCACGATCCGGCAGCCGGCCTTGCCAGTCAAGGCGCGCGCGGATCGCGTGCGCCACGCCTGCCGGCGCCCGGCGCCCGCGGTCACACCGCCACGCGCGCCACCTTGCCGGCGCGCGCGAACGCCGCGATCCGCGCGATCTGCTCGCCATCGAGGTGGCGCAGCGGAATGCAATGCGCGCACTGCCTGCGGAAGTAGAGCATGAGGAAGCCGCGCCGCCGCACCACGGCCCTGATCATCGACCAGTCCTGCCGCAGCTCCATGTGCGCCGAACTCGAGCGCACGCCCTGCGCATCGATGGTGTAGAGGTGCAGTGGCGTGTCGGCGAAGGCGCGGTGTCCACGCCAGGTCGACCACAACATCACCGCGGGCACGAACGCCAGCAGCAGCGCGCACAGCAGCCAGTCGATCATCGGCACCCGGCCAAGGTCCAGGTAGGCCACGATCGGCAGCGCGATGCCCAGCAGCGGGAAGGCCAGCACGCAGATCATGCACAGCCAGCACGAGGTGGTCACCGCGAGCCCGGCCCTGAACCGGTCGCCGAATGTGAACGGGAACTCGAGTTGTACGCTCGGCGTGTCCATCGGTTCCTTGTCCTCGCTTGTGGGTGGGTGCATGCAGGTACGATGCTACTACGCGGCATCGCCGCGGCCGTGGGCGGCGGCACGCCTTGCTGCAGCCAACCGCAACACACCGTGGGCCGGCGCATTGTCAGGCGTCGGCTCGCTGGCGCGGTCGATGGCATGCATACTCGCGCCGATGCTGCCGGCGACGACATCGCGCCGCTGGCCTGATCCGGTTGGAACCGTTCGATGACCACCTTGCCCGATGGCCTGTATGACCGCTTGCTCGACGAGGCGCTCGAGCGCGCGCTGCAGGCCCTGCCGCCGGGGCGTCAGCCGCGACTGGAGAAGCTCGGCGATGCGGAAAGCCAGCGACGCCTGGCTCTCGAAGTCGCGCGGGTGTTGCCCGAGCTCCTGGATGAGGCATCCGCGGGGAACGACGCCAGCGCGGACCATGCGCTGGTGCTGTTCAACCACCTGCTGGCAGCCGTGCGCAAGGATGGCGCGCGCGGCCGGCAGCTGCTGGCGCCGCTGCGCACGCTGCGCGCGATTGAATCGGGGGGCAGGCAAGCCGCTTATCCGCCCACCGGCCTGAGCGCCCCGTGGCTGTTCACCGCCGGCCGGGCCGATCCCTCGCTCTACGCCGAGCTGCGCGCCGAGCTGGCCAGTGCCGATCGCGTCGATGTACTGGTCAGCTTCATAACCTGGAGCGGCCTGCGCAAGATCATCGACGTGCTGGAGACCATCACCGCGCCCGATGCGCATGGCCGCGGTGGCACGCGCCTGCGAGTCCTTACCACGACCTATACCGGCGCCACCGAGTCGGCTGCGGTGGAAAGGCTCGCGCGCCTGCCCGGCGTGGAGCTGCGGATCTCATTGGACGGGCAGCGCTCGCGCCTGCATGCCAAGGCCTGGATGTTCCACCGCGACACTGGTTTTGGTACGGCGCTGGTCGGCAGCGCCAACCTGTCGGCAGCGGCATTGCTCAATGGCATCGAGTGGACGGTCAAGTTCACCCAGGCCGGTCAGGCCGAGTTGTTCGCGGCGGCCGAAGCGCACTTCGAGACGTTGTGGAACGATGCCGAGTTCCAGCGCTTCGATCCCGATGATGCCGGGCACCGGCAGCGCTTGAAGGCGGCGCTCGGCGAAGCGCGCCAGTCCGACCCTCGCGCGAGCGTTGTCGCCCTGCCGACCTGGTTCGACCTGCGGCCGCGTGCGTTCCAGCAAGCAATGTTGGAACGCCTGGCCAGCGAACGGCGCCACGGCCGCATGCGCAACCTGCTGGTTGCCGCCACCGGTACCGGCAAGACCATGGTGGCCGCGTTCGACTACCAGCGCCAGACACAGGTCCAGGGCACGCCGCCGCGCCTGCTGTTCGTTGCGCACCGGGTGGAAATCCTGCGCCAGGCCATGGCGACGTTTCGCCAGGTGCTGCGTCGCCCGGATTTCGGCGAGCTGCTTGCCGAGGGCAGTGAGCCGACGGATTTCCAGCACCTGTTCGCGAGCATCGCCAGCATCGATGCGCGCGGGCTGCTCGACAGCCACGGCGCGGAGTACTGGCACAGCGTCATCATCGACGAGTGCCATCACCTGCCGGCGGCGTCATTCCGGCGTTTCGCCCGGCGCATTCACCCACAGGTGCTGCTGGGACTCACCGCCACGCCCGAACGCGGCGATGGCGCCTCGGTCAGTGAGTTCTTCGACATGCGACCCGACGGCAGCCCGGCGGTGGAGCTGCGTCTGTGGGACGCGCTGGACCAGCAGCTGCTGGCGCCGTTCGAGTATTACGCCAGCGCCGACGACACCGACCTCGAACAGGTGCGCTGGGGCCGGCCGCAGCAGGAACGCGAGGACCTGGGCAAGATCCTCGGCGCCGACCATGCGCGCGCGCGCCGCATCATCGACGCGCTCGAGCATTATGTCGACCGGCGTGGCGCGGTGCGCGCGATCGCGTTCTGCGTCGATATCGGCCATGCCAATTTCATGGCCGCGCGCTTTTGCGAGACCGGCTGGCCGGCGCTTGCGGTGACCAGCCAGACCAGCCGCGAACAGCGCATCGCCGCGCCGACACGCCTGGCCGCCGGCGAGCTGCGAATCCTGTGCACCTGTGACCTCTACAACGAGGGCGTCGACATTCCCGACGCCAACACGCTCCTGCTGCTGCGCCCGACGCAGAGCCCGGTGGTGTTCGCCCAGCAGCTCGGGCGTGGCCTGCGCCTGGCGCCGGGCAAGGACAGCTGCCTCGTGCTCGACTTCGTCGGTCGCATCCGCGAGGGCTTCCGCTTCGACCCGTTGTACCAGGCGATCACCGGCTTCAGCCGCAAGCAGTTCCAGCAGGAACTGGAACAGGGTTTTGGCAGCTTGCCACCGGGCTGCCACATTCAGTTCGATCGCGTGGCGCGCGAGCGCGTGCTCGACGCGCTGCGGTCCGCGGCCAAGCTCGGCCGACGCCGGCTGGTGGGCGAGCTCATGGCGTTCGCGCAGGGGCGGCCTCGGCAGGAGGTCCGCTTGGCCGGGTTCCTGGCCCAGCAGTGTCTCGGAGCGGCCGATGTGTACCACACCGACCGCGGCGGGTCGGGCTGGACCGCGCTCAAACGGGCGGCCGGCCTCGAAGTGCGTGAGGTCGGGCCGGACGAAGACTATCTGGGCAGGCGCCTGGCCACGCTGCTGGATGTCAACGATGGCGAGAGGGTCGCATTGTTGCGGCAGATCGGCCGGCGGGACCCGGCACTGCGTGCGAGCGGCGATGAGCGTAGTCGTCGCCGCCTGCAGATGCTCGCCTACCAGTTGTTCAGCCAGCCCGGCGCGCTGATGGACGGCGCGGAATTCCTCGACCGGCTCGACGCCTCGCCGCGGATCGGCGAGGAACTGGCGGAGCTGGCCGACTGGCTCGACCTGCACGCCGATCTCGAACCCACGCCGTTGCCCGGCGTGCCTGCCGACTGGCCGCTGCTGCTGCATGGCTGCTATCGCCGCGCCGAGATCCTCGCCGCGACCGGCTTCTGGCATGCCAAGGAGCGGCCACGCATGTCCGAGGGCGTGCTGAGCCTGAAGGACCCGAGGTTGCAGCTGTTGTTCGTGACGCTGGACAAGAAGCAGGGCTTCCACGAGCGCATCGCCTACCATGACTACGCGATCAGTCCGGAGCGCTTCCACTGGCAAAGCCAGAATCGCGCCGCGCCGGACAACGCCTCGGGACGCATCTACACCCAAGGCGCGGACCATGGCTGGAGTTTCCAGCTGTTCGTGCGAGAAACGCCAGACCATCCCTTCACCGCACTTGGACCGGTCACGCTCGACGGCGAACCCCGTGGTGCACGGCCCATGTCGATGGTCTGGCGCCTGCGCCACGCGATTCCGCTGGCGCTGTTCCGGCGCTACTCGGTGCTGCGCGGTTGAGGGTCGACGGCGGCCGCCATCGTTGTGGGGCGGCGCGATGCACGCGCCGGTATCGATCCCGACCATGGCTGACGCCGCCGCCCAGGCCCAATCGCACGCCTGCATCAGGTCGGCTGCGTACTGGCGGGTACGGCCGTGACTGGGCATGATCGGCGGGCAGTCCACCATCGAGGCGGAAACGATGCAGTCCATGACGCAGCGACACACACGCGGGAGTCGCGCATGATCGTCTACAGCTGCCATGGCGCAGCCAAGAACGTAACCGGCTCGTGCCACCTCATTACCTGCAACGACCGCCGCGTACTCATCGACTGCGGCCTGTTCCAGGGCGAGCGCGACGAGGAGGCGGCCAATGCCGAGCCCTTCGGCTTTGATCCCGCCACGCTCGATGCGGTGCTGCTCACGCATGCCCACCTCGACCACTGCGGCCGCATTCCCAAGCTCGTGCGCGAGGGCTTCCGTGGCCCGATCTGGGCCACCGCCGCCACGCGCGAGCTCGCGCGCGTGGTGCTGCTCGACGCCGCCGGTCTGCAGGAGGAGGAGGCCCGCCGCGCGCAGCGCAGTGAGCGCACTGGCAATGGGTCCTTCGAGCCGCTGTACACGCTCGATGACGCGCTGCGCTCGCTCGACCATTTTCGCGACGCGGTCGCCTATGGCACGACCGTGCCGGTCACCGATGGCATCCGCGCGACCTTCCAGGACGCCGGCCACATCCTCGGCTCGGCCTCGGTGGTGCTGGACCTGGACGATGGCAAGCACCAGCGCCGCATGGTGTTCTCGGGTGACCTGGGCAATCCGGGGCGGCCGATCCTGCGCGATCCGGTGGCCGCGCCCGCGGCCGACTACGTGGTGATGGAATCGACCTACGGCGATCGTCCGCACCGGTCGTTGCCCGATTCGATCGACGAGCTGTACGAGGCGATCCGCAGCACGGTCGAGCGCAAGGGCAACGTGGTGATCCCGACCTTCGCGCTGGAGCGCGCGCAGGAGCTGCTGTACTACCTGCACCGCGGCATCCGCTCGGGCGCGTTGCCGGCCACGCTGCAGGTGTTCCTGGATTCGCCGATGGCGATCTCGGCCACCGAGATCTTCCGCCGCCATCCCGAGTGCTTCGACGAGGGCATGCGCGAGGAACTGCGCCACGGCGATCCGTTCGCGATGGCGGGCCTGCATTTCACTCGCGAGACCGGCGAATCGATGCGCATCAACGACATCGAGGGCGGTGCGGTGATCCTGGCCGGGTCGGGCATGTGCAACGGCGGGCGCGTGCGCCACCATCTCAAGCACAACCTGTGGCGCCAGCGCAGCAGCATCGTGTTCGTCGGCTACGCCGCCGCGGGCACGCTCGCGCGGCGCATCATCGACGGCGCGCGCGAAGTGCGCGTGTTCAACCAGGACATCCCGGTGCGCGCGCAGGTGTGGACCATCAACGGCTTCTCCGCCCACGCCGGCCAGCCCGCGCTGCTCGACTGGCTCGGCACCGCGCCACGCCGGCGCGTGTTTCTCGTCCATGGCGAGTACGGCCGGGGCATGCAGGTGCTCAAGGAGCGGCTCGAGGCGCGCGGCCAGGCGTGCCAGCTGCCCGGCCTCAACGAGCCGATCCTCATCGACTGAGGCACGCTCGGTTCGCGCGCGGCGAGACCGCCGCCGGCATTGGTCCCATGGTTCCAGGCGTGATTGGACCCGTGCGCGCGTGCACGCGCGCCGCGCCAGGCCGTATGCTGCGCGCCTTCGCCCGCGCTTCCGCATCGCCCCATGCACGTCCCTTCCGCCGCCGCGAGCCGCAGCGACTGGCTCACGCCGGTCGAGCTCACCCTGCTCGGTGCAATCTGGGGCGGCTCGTTCCTGTTCATGCGCATCGCGGCGGCGCCGTTCGGCGCGCTGGCGCTGGTGGAAATGCGCATCGCGCTCGGCGCGCTCGTGTTGCTGCCGTTCCTGTGGCGTGCGCGTGCGCAGTTCGGCCCGGCGCGCTGGGGCCGGCTGGCGCTGGTCGCCGCGCTCAACTCGGCGATCCCGTTCACGCTGCTGGCATGGGGTGCCGAGCGCGCGCCGGCGGGCATCGGCGCGATCGCCAACTCGCTCGCGGCGCTGTGGACCGTGCTGGTCGCGTTCGTGCTCTATCGCGAACCCATCGGCTGGCTGCGTGGGCTGGCGATGGCCATAGGCGTCGTCGGCGTGATCGTGCTCATGGGCGACAAGACCAGCGGCGACAACGTGGCCGGCGCCGCGGTCGCGGGCGCGCTGGCCTCGCTGTGCTACGGCTTTTCGAGCAACTTCACCAAGCGCTGGCTGGGCGACCTGCCGCCCGTGGCGGCGGTCGCGGCGACCATGCTGTGCGCGGCCGTGATGCTGGCGCCGCTGGCGTGGGCGCATTGGCCGGCAGTGCCACCCGCGCGTTCGGCATGGCTGAGCGCGCTCGCACTGGGCGTGGTCTGCACCGGATTCGCCTACGCGGTGTTCTTCCGCCTGATCGCGCGCATCGGGCCGAGCCGCGCCACCACCAGCACCTACCTCGTGCCGCTGTTTGGCGTGTTGTGGGGCTGGCTGGTGCTGGGCGAGCAGCCCGGTGCGCACATGCTGCTCGCGGGCGGCCTGATCCTGGGCAGCGTGATCGTGAGCCAGCGCGAGGCGCGCCGCCCGGCCGAGACCGCGCGCGAGCGCGTGGCCGCGAGCGAGACCCACCTCGGCGGCGAGACCTGATCAGCTGCCGCGCGGCTTGGCACGATGCGTGGGCCGCGCGCTCCACGGGTCGTCCGGCCACGGATGCCGCGGATAGCGACCCTTGAGCTCCTTTTTCACCTCGGGGTAGGTGCGCGCCCAGAAGCTGCGCAGGTCACGCGTGACCTGCACCGGCTTGCCGCCGGGCGAGAGCAGGTGCAGCGTGAGCGGCACCTGGCCGCCGGCGATGCTTGGCGTGTCGGCCAGCCCGAACAGTTCCTGCAGCTTGACCGCGAGCACGGGCGTGTCGGCATCGCTGTAGTCGATGGGCCGCTGCATGCCGCTGGGCACTTCGATCGCAGGCGGCGCCAGCTGGTCGAGCGCGACCCGTTGCGCATGGTCGAGCTGCGCGGCCAGTGCCTGCGACAACTCGGCCGGCGCCAGCGCCTCGAGGCGGCGTTTGCCGGCCAGGCACGGCGCCAGCCATTGCTCGAGCGTCGCGAGCAAGGCCTCGTCGGAGAAATCCGGCAGCCCCAGCGCCGCGTTCCAGCCGCGCAGTGCGCTGACGCGCTGGCGCAGCGCAAGTGCGGGCCCGCTCCAGGGCAGGCTCGCCAGGCCCAGTTCGCGCACCGCGGCGATGAGCGCGGGCACGCTGTCCTGCGCGGTCGCGGGCACGCTGCGGCGTTCGAGCACGATCGCGCCGAAGCGGCGTTCCTCGCAGGCATCGACCGCGCGCGTGTCGCGGTTCCAGCGCACCGTGCGCACGCGCGCGAACTGGTCCGCGAACGCGTCCTCGAGCAGGTCCGGATCCAGCGGCGCGGCCGCGAGGATGAGGCTGTCGCGCGGGTCGAAGCGCAGGTCGATCACCACCAGCCAGGGTTCGCCGTACAGCGCGCTGTCGTCGGCCAGGTGCGCGCCGCGCCCGTTGGCCAGCGTGTAACGACGTGGCTGGGCCGGATCCTGGCGCGCGATGCGGTCGGGAAACGCATGGGCCAGCAGGTTGCCGGCGACCAGCGCCGCGATGCCGGTGCGTGGCGCCGCGGCGGCGGCGCGCCCGGCATCCGGCGCGGCATGCGCACCGGCCACGCGCGCGCGCCAGGCATCGGCCGCGCGCGCGATCGCCGCCAGCGCCTCGCGATCCACGCCCGCAGCCACGCCCCTGCGCGCACGCCAGTCCTGCAGCGCCTGCACGCGCAGGCGAAAGTCGTCATTGCGCGCAGCGTCGCCGCGCAGCGGGCTGCGCGCTTCGACCAGTGCGATGCAGTCGGCCGCGAGTGCGCGCTGCGCCGGTGCCGCGCGCAGCAGCGCCGCGGCCAGTCGCGGCTGGGTGCCGAGCGCGAGCATGCGGCGTCCGTGCGCGGTGATGCGCAGGTCGGCATCGAGCGCGCCGAGGCGTCGCAGCAGCTCGCGCGCCTGCGCGAGCGGGCCGGGGGGCGGCGCATCGAGCCAGCGCAGCTCGGCGCTGCCCCAGACCGCAAGCTCCAGCGCGAGCTGTGACAGTTCCACCTGTGCGATCTCGGGTCGGCGCTCGGCGTCGAGCCGTTTGCTCTGCGGCCACAGCCGCCAGGCATGACCGGGACCGAGGCGACCGGCGCGACCGGCGCGCTGGTCGGCCGAAGCCTGGGCGATCGCCACGGTCTGCAAGCGCGTGAAGCCCGAGTTGGGATCCAGCCGCGGTTCGCGCGCGAGGCCGAGGTCGACCACGCCACGCACGCCGGGCAGGGTCAGGCTCGATTCGGCCACGTTGGTCGCCAGCACCACGCGGCGGCGACCGGCGGCCGCCGGCGCGAGCGCGGCGTGCTGCTCGCCCAGCGCGAGTTCGCCGTGCAGCGCGACGAGATCGACCCCGCCGCCGGCCAGCGCGGCGAGCGCGGCGCGGGCAGCGTCTATTTCGCGCTTGCCGGGCAGGAACACCAGCACGTCGCCGGGGTCGGCTGCGAGCGCGGCCTCGACCGCACGCCGCAAGTGCGCGAGCCAGCCGCGCTCGGGCCAGGCCTCGCCCGTGCGCGCGGGTGGATGAGCCACCTGTACCGGAAAGCTGCGTCCGGCGCTGGCCAGCTGCGGCGCGTCGAACCAGCGCGCGATGCGCGCGCCGTCGAGCGTGGCCGACATGATCACCAGGCGCAGGTCGGGGCGCAGGTTGGCCTGCACGTCGAGTGCGAGGGCGGCGCCGAGGTCGCCATGCAGGTGGCGCTCGTGGAACTCGTCGAAC
>WBZY01000686.1_pt1 | contig 23543 bp, 13 predicted proteins | sample 5204191 | NCBI WGS metagenome assembly WBZY01 (sample SAMN12344363, study PRJNA552823) | activated sludge metagenome | biome: Activated sludge suspended growth; feature: Anammox Sidestream; material: Wastewater; isolation source: activated sludge from anammox sidestream of wastewater treatment...
CAGCGGCATGCGTCGATGTATGACACCTTGACCGGTGAGCGCTGGTCGCCGCTGACCGAGCTTCGAAACGAAGAGAACCCCAAAGCACGCTTCTACGTTTACGACAGCTCACTCTCGGAGTCAGGCGTTCTGGGCTTTGAGTATGGCTACTCGGTCAAATGTCCGGACGACCTAGTGATGTGGGAAGCCCAGTTCGGTGATTTTGCGAACGGGGCCCAAGTGATCATTGACCAATACATCGCCGCTTCGGAAGACAAATGGGGGCAAACGTGCAGGCTTGTGATGCTCCTTCCTCACGGTTATGAAGGCCAGGGGCCCGAGCACTCATCAGCAAGGCTTGAACGCTTTCTCCAGCTATGTGCCGAGAATAACCTGCAGGTCTGCTATCCGACCACTCCGGCCCAATATTTTCATCTGCTCCGACGGCAGGTCAAGCAGGTGGTTAGGCGTCCGCTTGTCGTGATGACGCCAAAAAGCCTGCTTCGTCTCCCAGCAGCACACTCAACAATGAGTGAACTAGTGGAAGGCGGATTCCTCCCGGTGATCGACGATGCAAGGGCCGTCGACAAGAATGCGGTGAAACGCATCGTACTTTGCAGCGGCAAGGTGTTCTATGATCTCGATGCGGCCCGTGAGAGCTCTCATGATCCGGGTGTGGCCATTGTCCGGCTGGAACAGTTCTATCCGTTCCCTGCGAACCGGTTGAAGGAGGTCTTTGCGTCGTATTCGAATGCGACTCAGATCTTCTGGACACAGGAAGAACCGCAAAATATGGGCGGGTGGATGTTCGTTGAAGACCGCCTGCGAACCATCGTTCAGGCTGATGCCGACCTGCGTTACGTCGGTCGTGCGGCATCCGCATCGCCCTCGACCGGTTCGTATGCGATCCATGAACTGGAGCAAAAGGATCTTGTGCACGAAGCCATCTCCTTGAGCGTGAATGATCAGACAGTTTCGGAGATAACCGCTCCGGCGGGCGCATAATACCGCCGACCCGATTCGATCGAGTTGTTTATTTGGCCGTTCGCGGCCGCGATCCGGCATCTAACAAGTTCGTTTCGGCATATGACCTCACGTTACACCGTCATCCCGCTTATTTTCCTCGCGATTGGAATATCGTTCGTCGCGATGCGAGATCCGGCTTCGGTTAAAGCTGAAGGCCTTAAGTCATCTGGTTCCAAGGGTGCACAAGACGAACTGATCACTATCGCCGCCGTTGGCGATATTATGCTCGGTTCGCCTTTTCCGGATGACTCTAGAATGCCGCCGAACGATGGTGCCGATCTGCTTGCCTCGGTCACACCGATCCTCTCATCGGCCGATATTGCATTTGGCAACATGGAAGGCCCAATAGTGGACAGCGGCGTCTCGACCAAGTGCGGAGAGCCAAAACCCGGCCAACCCGTTCGCTGCTATGCGTTTCGAATGCCTACAAGGTATGCAAGGTATTTGAAGGACGCGGGATTTGACGTGATGAGCCTGGCGAACAACCACGCTGGCGATTTTGGTGATTCAGGCAGGTCGAGCACGCGGCGGACGCTTGACGCACTGGGCATCAAGCACGCGGGGAGCGATCGAGGCCAATTCTCAACAGCGTATCTTGAGGTTCGGAGCCGAAAAATTGCTGTTGTTGGTTTCGCTCATAACAGTATCGTCCCGAACGTGAACGACCTTGCCTCGGCCCGGCAACTGGTCTTGCGCGCGGCCAAAAATGCGGACATAGTGGTCGTTTCGTTCCACGGCGGGGCGGAGGGCGTTGCCCATCAGCACGTTCCCGCAACCACCGAAGTTTTCGCGGGAGAGCCGCGCGGAAATTTGCCGCTCTTTGCCCGAACCGTTATCGACGCGGGGGCAGATCTGGTTCTCGGCCACGGGCCTCACGTTCTCAGAGGAATGGAAGTTTATAAAGACAGGCTGATCGCCTACAGCATGGGAAACTTTGCAACCTATGGTTGGTTCCGCCTCGATGCAGAAACGGCACTCACCGCGATCCTGTCGGTCCAACTTGGGCCTGAGGGCAAGTTCATCGCTGGAAGGTTATATGCAGGACGACAGGAAGGGCGCGGAATACCGGTCCTGGATCAGTCCGGGGCCGCGATCAGAAAGATCAGGTCGCTCTCGAAGGCCGACTTCCCCGCATCCGCGCCGAAGATCAATGATGATGGGACGGTCCTTCCCCGTTAGTTCGATCTTCTGATCGTACACGGCTGTGGACGACCGTCTAATTGGTCGATACCGGACGCTTTTTCAATTCTTTTGCCCTTTCTTTTTCGAATTCCTTCACCAACCGCCCGGCGTGGTTTCGCGCGATCAGCGGAATACTTTCGTCGTCCGACAATTCACGAAGGAATGGCTCCAACTGAAAAGGGTCCGATAGCTCCTTACGACGGACGAGCGAATCAAGGGCATCCATCAATCGAGGCGATTCAAGCGGCTGGTTCTCTCGCGAAAGCTTGATATCAAAGATCCAGATGAATTGGTTACCGATCTTTCGGTACTCATCCATCAACACTTTGGCCTCTTTGTTGGATGTGTAATTATACGCTGCCTCACGGGTTCTACCGCCCCGGGTAAGCGCAAACTTCATGTTGCCCAGGTTCGAAAAATCCTTTTCGTGCTGGTAGTTTTCGTTAGAATCGAGAAAATTCAACGCCGCGAGCGCATCGTTTATTCGGGCGAGCGCCTTTGGCGATATGCTGATCGGATCGGTGATCGCCTCATCGTCACCTCGTTTTATAAAGCTTATCGTACCCAAGCCCTTCTCATCGTGCTCGATCACGATCTTCGTTACGGCAAAATCGGGCTGGGAAAACTCATAGTGGAACGCCGGCGTCACGTGTTCGCCATCATTTTCGGCACGTTTGCGGCCATCAGCCTTGACGCCGCTCTCCTCCGCGACTGGCCGTTCGTTCCGCTTTGCCGGCATTGGCGAAGGTTCGGGGGTGGCTGTGTTCTTCGTGTTCGAAGCCGGCGCCGAGATCTTCTTTGACCCGCCCCGGTTCTTTTGTGCGGCCGCGGGCAAAATCACACATAAGGCAACGATCGCTGCAGCCGCCAAACTTAGAAGTTTTGATCTGGTAAACATCATCATTTGCCGTCACGGGTCCCCGGTTCTAACAGAATGATATAGACCAATTTGATGTGCAAATTTGCGGGTGGGTTTGTTTACAAGCTGACACACGCTGCAAGGTCGATCTCGATCCTAATCGAACTTGACCGAGACGATCTTTGAAACGCCCGCCTCTTCCATCGTCACGCCATAAAGCGCGCGAGCAGCTTCCATCGTTCTCTTGTTGTGGGTGATAACGATAAACTGCGTCTTCTCAGACATTTCCGCGATCTTCGTAACGAATCGTCCAACGTTCGCGTCATCAAGCGGCGCATCTACCTCATCGAGCAAACAGAACGGTGACGGCCGATATTTGAAAATGGCGAGCACTAGCGCGATAGCCGTCATCGCTTTTTCCCCGCCCGAAAGAAGCAGGATATTCTGCAACCGTTTCCCCGGCGGCTGCGCAACGACCTCAATTCCGGCCTCAAGAATGTCTTCGGCTTCAAGCAGCGTCATCTCGCCGCGCCCGCCGCCAAAGAGTTCAACGAAGAACTCGGCAAAATTCCTGTTTATCGCCTCGAACGCATCCTTGAATCGGGCACGCGACCGGACCTTGATCTCACGAAGAGCTTCTTCAGCGGACGCGATGCTGTCGATGATGTCCTGCCGCTGCGAGGTCAAAAAATCCAGGCGTTCTTCGGCTTCGGCCAATTCCTCGACGGCAAGCATATTGATCGCTCCGAATCCCTCAAGCCGCCGGCGCTGTTCTTCGGCAAGCGACCGGGCCGCAAGCAGGTCGAAATCGTCGGCCACTTCCACCTCTTCGGCGATCTCCGCAAGCGAAAGGTTCAATTCATGCTGACATTTTTCATTCAGATTCCTTAATTCCGTCAGTGCCTCTGTCTGTCGAACCTCGACCGAACTGCGGCTATTGATCGCCTCTGCCGCTCGCCGATTGAGTTCGCCAAGTTCTTCGCTTTGTGTGTCGGCCGCCGAACGGGCGTCATCCAGGTGCCGGATGGCCTCCTCGAGCTCGGCTTGTTCCCGCGCGACGTCTGCCTCCGCTCCGGCCATTCTTCCGGCGATCTCCGAGACCGTTTCGCGTATCCGCCGGATCTTCTCGGTCGCTTCGGCCGCCTCGAGGTTCTGCATACTTAGACGGTTCTCAAGATCACTCCGCTCGTTCTCAAGCCGACGCAATGCGTATTGAACGGATCTACGGCGCTCAATCGACGTAGCAGCCAGCGTCCGCTTTTCGTTCAAGACCCCGGCCGCAGCCTCGGCTTCCGTTCGAGCCGAGTTGAGTTCGCGAACGATGACCTCGACCTCCGCGGTCGCGCTCGTTCGAAGTTCCTTCGCGTGGATCTCGCCGGCTGCGGCGTCTTTCGATCGTGCCTGCAGTTGGTCAGCCTCGCGATCAAGCTGCTCCAATTCGGCCGCGACGACATTTCGATGCCGGTTCGCACGCTCGATCTCCTGCAGGTTCGCTTTTTCCTGCATTTCGATCGCGACCAGCCCACGCTCGACCTTTATGATCAGCGATTGAAGATCAACGATCTTTTCTTCCTGCTCAGCCAAGGCTAAACGATCGCGATCGACCTCGGTTTCGGCCACCGCGATCTTGTCACCAAGAGACTTGACGGCTTGACCGAGGCCCGAGAGCTCACGCTTGAATGCCAGAAGCGATGCGTTCTTTTCATCCGATGCAATAGCTCCGGACACAAAAAGCCGGCCACCAACCGAGATCTCACCCTTCCGATCGATCAATATCTGCCCGCTGACCGTTGCCCCCGAACTGAGCTGATCCACCAGTTTGGCCGACATTTCGCGCGGGAAAACGTATCTCAATACTGCGATAAGTTTTTCAGAGGCCCCTATACATCCCGCTATCTCGTCCCCAGTCGCCGTCGCCGGCGTTCCTTCAAGGGCATCGCGGCCCACAACAAGTGTCGAAACGCGGCCGACCCTGTTCTGCGAAACCCAACGCGCAACTTTCGCGGCGTCAGCCTCCGTTTCGACAACGACTGTCTGCAGGTATGGGCCAAAGAGCAGTTCGACGGCCGTCTCGGCGGCTTCATCGACCGTAATGAAGTCGGCCAGAACGCCCAGCGGTTTTACGCCAACAGATCTGTGCTCGGCAAAGATCTTCTGCACCTGCGGGAAATAGACCGCACGTTTTTCTTCAAGCTCGTGAAGGGTTTCAAAACGGTGCTTTTTGCGCGAATGCTCGTCGGTCAGCGAACGCAAGGCGTTCTCGGACAAGCGAAGTTTATTGCGTGCTTCGGCAACCACCGCAATGACTTGTGCTTTTTCTTCATCTAGGCCAGCAAGCTTCGCCTTTTCTGCGGCAATTTCACTTTTGAGCCTGATCGCTTCGTCACTGTGTTCGGCGATCGCACGTTCGGTCCGCTCCTGCTCGTTCTCGAGTCCCGTACGCCGCTCGGCAAGGCGTTCAGCATTCAGGCTCAGCTGTTGTCGGAGTTCATCGAAACGTTCGATAGCAGCAGTGTGCTGAATGAGCACCGCCCGAGCCGCGTCAAGCCGTTCCTCGATCGACTTGACAGTCTCGACCGCTTCAGCCCAAAGCCCTTCCGCAGCCTCCATCTGCAAACGCGACGCGTCCGCCTCCGCAGTCTCTTTCTGCTCATCGACCGCAAGACGTTCGACCTCAGAATCAATGAGTTTGATCCGATCCTCGACCCCGATATCCTCGATCCGAAGGGCTTCGAGGCGGTTATTTAGTTCGACTATCTGTTCAGATTGATATCGATGTTCGCGATTCGCTCGATCCCGTTCGAGAGCATTGTTTGCGTGCTCGCGGCGAACAGCCGCAAGTAACTCCTCGGCCGTACGGGCATTCTCAGTAGCCTCCCGAAAAGCCGATTCGTGCTGTACAACTTTCTCCGCGAGTTCCTTCTCGGCGTTTGAAGCCACATCAAGATCGCCTTTGAGGCGGTCGATCAGCTCAGTGTAGTGGCGTCCTTCTGCCGCGAACAACTCGCGAAGCCGGACACGAAACTCTTCCTGCAGGGCGATAAACCGGCGCGTCTTGCCGGCCTGCCGTCTGAGGGAATTGGCCTGTTTGTCGATCTCAGAGACGATATCCGAGATCCGAGAGAGATTTGCTTTTGCCGCGTCCAGTCTCGATTCAGCGGCACGCTGGCGCGTCCGGAATTTCGAGATGCCGGCTGCTTCCTCGATCAACGAGCGGCGGTCTGATGGTTTTGCGGAAAGGATCTGCCCGATGCGGCCCTGCTCAACGATGGCGTAATGCGCCCCCGACAGGCCCGTTCCGGCAAACAGGTCCTGAATGTCCCGCAGGCGGCAATTTCTGCCGTTTAGCTGATACTCGCTTTCGCCAGAAAGATACAGGCGGCGTGTAACAGAAACAGACTCGCCGGGGTTGAAATCAAGAGCGATCGAACGGGGCCGCCAATGGCGTTTCGGCTTGATCTGTCGCTCAACCGTTTGGACCGAGCCCGCCTGGGCCGCCCTAACCAATCCAACCGCTACCTGTTCGCCATGTTCGGCCGAATGGCCATTGGTCTCGGGTATGCCTGCGGCCAGTGCCTCAGCAGAGATCGTTTCAGCATCGTGCTCTTCAAATTCGTTAACATCAACGGTCTTTTCGTCGATCTCGTTGAGCGCCTCGTCAATATCGTACAACTCCTCGGCGTCCGGGTCGCCCGCATCCTCATCCCGCACCATATGCAGGATAACTTCTGCCATTCCTCCTGGCTTCCGGTTACGCGATCCCTGAAAGATCACGTCTTTCATCTCGCCGCCGCGCAAGCTCTTGGCGCGCTGCTCTCCAAGTACCCACGAGATGCAGTCGGACACGTTCGATTTACCGCAGCCGTTCGGGCCGACGACGGCGGTTATGCCGTTCCCGGTAAAAACGACCTCGGTGTGATCCGCGAACGATTTGAAGCCTGTAATTTCGAGGCGTTGGAGCTTAAACATTCTATAGTGCCGCTAAGCGGGTAGGAACACTATATTTTGGGGTAATGAGGTTGTTTAAGTCAACAGGAAAGAGCGGACTGACCGAACGGCCTCCCGGTTACATCACCTCGTCACTGACACTTCGAAGGCCTTGCTTCTCGGCCCGCTCATTGTCAAGCTCGGTCAAAACGTCGAGGAGGAAGTTTGTGTTGCTGGAAACCGCGATAACGACCGGAAACTCGTGTTCGGAGGTTGTGAACTCAAAGGTCCCGCTGTTGATCTCTATTATCTCGCGAAACGCCATGACGCCGTTATGCCCGTTGCACTCGGCATCCACGATCTTACCCTCGTTGAATGAAACATTGCCGAGATGCGTTTCCGACTTGATCACCAAAAGGCCTGTCATCTTGCCGCTCTCAATTACCTGAACGGCATCAAAAATGCTCACGAAAGCAAGGTTGCCGGCAAACGTCACATCGGTGCGGACCTTCTGCGGAGACCGGTCGCGGTTTACGGCGAAATCAGGGCGCCGTGCCCGCCGGATGGCTTCAAGACCGGGGGCCACAGAAATGCGTGGGTCAAGGAGTTTTGCCTCCTGAAGTCGGTCGTAGGCCAGATCAAAATCTTCCCGCGCGATATACAGGCTAACGAGAGCAAGACACTGTTTTGCCGCCTCGCTCAAAGTCTTTTGCTTGATGCAGATATCACGCATCTTTTCGCGCAGCGGGATCGATCGCGGGCTGCGCTCGATCGCCTCACGAAGCAGTGCATCAGCCTTTTCGGGCGAGCTGTACTTAATGAAGAGATCGGCATCAAGCAGGACCGATTCGATCGAAACTTCCGAGACGGGTACCCCCGGCCTGTCTGCGACTTGGTTCATACCTGAGGTGAACAAAAATGTTCAACACTTTAAAACTATCACATTTCTCGCCCTCCCGTCACCTATTTTTCCTAACACCCGGCCGGAACAGGCGATCCAACGACTGCCTCTCAAACCCGAAAGAACAAGGCCGCCTAGGTTTGACACAAAAAAAATGGTCGATTTTTTTGTAAGAAATCGCTCGGTTCGTGCAATACATTAGTGGAGGGACATTTTTCGGCGGCTGCGCCGATCACGGACAGGATGGAAGGATTCTCCCACCCCCTTCATCTTGTCGGGCCGACGTCTTGGAGACAGTTTTGTGCCCGCACTGGGAACCGGAGCCAAAAGCGCACTTGTGGTTTTAGCAACTCTCCGCCGGTTCCGCTTTTTCAAAAGTTTGCCGCGGCCTTCCACAATAAGTGCCGAAATCGGCACAGCACGACCGTCGCGGTTGTCGCTCCCACGACAGACGCTGACCGGAAGGACCGGTGAAGCGATGTCTGAAAGTTGCTTTTCAGGCACAGTTTGGGCACCGGTCCTTGGTTGGCGAAAGATCTTGAATTGCAAATGGAAAGGGCGGCCCCGCTCTTACACAGGGGTCCCCTAATGTGTTGGCCATCGAAGCCGTGCTCAGAAATCGAAACGCAATCCGAGCCTGAACTGACGCGGACGGTATGTGCGCGTCGTTACCAAAAATCGCTCCCGTGCACTTGCCTGAATCTGCCGCTGAGAAGCCGTCGCACCGCTTCCAGCCCGGTCGGCGACATTTAGATCGGCAAAATCGATATAGTTCGAACCAAAGCTGAAGACCACCATATTCAGGATATTGTCGAACTCGAGAGATGGCCGAAGCCTGAATCTCTCCGATAGTTTGAATTCACGCGTGACATTCAGATCAAAAATGTAATAACGCGGTCCCTCGCCGCCGTTTCTGGGCAGGTTGCCCGGACTGCCGATCGGTGCAAGCGAAAACTGATTTGCAAGGCCCGAAGGGTACGTGCTGCTGTATTTTCGCCATTGAATATCTCGAAGATCGCCAATGTAATTTGGGCGGTCGTTGCTGATATCGTCCAGATTACGATCGTTGCCGCCGATCGAGAGATTGAACGGTGCGCTCGAACCAAAACGAAAGATCGGCGAGAATCTCAGCTCACCTAACCAGGCGGGCGTGTTGAACGTGCCGGAGAATGCGATGCGATGCCTTCGGTCAAGGAGGCTTCGCGACCATTCCCGGGCAAAGTCTCCGGGCAGTGCGGCTTCGGAAGTGTTAACAAGTCCGTCGTCCTTGAGGCTTGATAGCGTGTAAACGAGCCGCATCGAACCGGCAAACCCGTGGCCAAACCGTGCAAAGCGCTTTCTAAGTTCAAACGTCGCCCCAATGTAGCGGCTGTTGCCGATCGATGCGACGCGCTCCATTTGCTCATTCAGGCCCTGCCGGATCGGCCGGAAAACCTGAATGGCATTGAGGGCCCGGCAGATCGGACTCGTGGTGGCAGATGTGCAGCTATCATTATTGTTCTGCGAATTTAGATTCACGTAGGTCAGGCCGCCCGCCGAACGAATGTCCGGATCATCAGGCGACGCCAGCTCGAATCGGGTAGTGCCCGTGTTGATCCCAAGCAGATAGTCGGTCCACGAAACCTGACCGTCGCCGCTGAGATCCGATAATCCCGTTGGGAGAAGCGGGGCATTCGGATTGTACTCGCGCCACAGGTGGGCTGTCCTGTTCCAAGTCACGTTCGTCTCGAATACAAGTCCCTTGGACAACTCCCGTTCAAAACCCAGGTTGAACTGATAGCTTTCGGGTATCCTGATATTCTCCTCGATGCTTCGGAATGCCTCGCCACCTCGGGAGAGCTCTCGAACAGTAAAACTCTGCGTCGCGTTGACCGGAACGACCGTATCCAATGTTAGTCGATTTGGAAATTGCGAACTCAGAAAAGCCCTAAGTATGGTGCCGCTCACAGACGTGCCTGCGGGCACATTCAAACTTCCGGAATCAAAACGGAGTTCCTGTGAACCCGACGTAAAATCGTCGATCGTCCTGAGCAGGACACGGTTGTAAAACAAGCCGGCGCCAAAGCGGATAACGGTCTTTTCATCCTTCTTGAACGGATTCCAAGCCACGGAGAAACGCGGGCCGAAATTGTTCTTGTCATCAACCACCGATTCACGTTCATATCGCAGGCCAAAGCCAAACGTAAGGCCGGGCCTGGCCCGCCAGTCATCATTGACAAAAAACCCGACATAATCGTTCTTCACTTTTGATTCAGTGTTGAAGTTCTGTGAAAGGAACGAAACGGAGTTCTGATTGAAAAAGTAAAAGTTCGAGAATCGGTATGTCCCTGTAACATCAAATCGGTCAATGTATTGGGAATCGACCCGCATGACGTCGCCGCCAAATCTTAAGGTATGATCACCGGCAATGTACGTCAGCGTGTCCTGGATCTGCCAGCGGTCCTCAATTCGGTCGCTTGAGCCCGTTGTTGATGCGCTGTATATCTGCGTCGCATTTGAGGTTTCGTTCGGAGCCCGGAAACCGCTGATAAGCACGACAGGCGCTTCGGCCCCGGAACTTGGCGTGGTATTTGGCCGCAGGCCCGAATACTGAAACCTCACCTGATTGACGAGACGGGAATTGATAACGACATTGTGCGTGGCATTAAATGCGTCCGTATCGCGCACACGCCCGATCAAGGCATCGGCCAAGCGGTTCGTCCCGCTGAACTGACGAAGGTCGTTCGACCTGCCGAGTTGATAACCGAATGTGAATGAATTCGCGTTGTTAACGGTCCAATCGACCCGTGTAGAAAAAAGATGCTTGGTTGCCGGTGTTTTAGCGAACGCGATATAGGGAGCAACCATAATGAAATTCGCGCCGGTATTAGAAGGTATGGCCGCTCCCGGGTTTGTAGGTGCGGGCAGTTGAAAATTTGACTGATTGTCCACCGGCACATATACATCAATTATTGTGTCTTCTTGGATCTTGTCATACTCATAGGCTGTAAAGAAGAAAAGCTTGTCCTTGATGATCGGTCCGCCGAACGTAGCTCCCGGGTCGTAATTGGTAAATGGGGGCTTCTGTATTCCCCGGCGATTGTTATTCCACGTATTGGCGTTCAGATTGTCGTCGCGAAAGTACATGAACGCCCGGCCGCGAAACCGGTTAGAGCCCGATCTGGTCCTTAGGTTAACGCGGCCGCCCGAAGCACGGCCGTACTCAGCGGAGAACTGGTTTGTAATGACCTGCGTCTCAGCGATAGCGTCAAGCGATGGCTGAAACCGAAAGCCCGCCGTTCGGTCGTCGTTATTATCCAAGCCGTCAACGGTTATGTTGTTCGAGTAAGCGGCCCCGCCGGAAAGGGCGAAGATGCCCGCCTCCTCCGGCGTCGTTCCGGGGATGCTGTCACCACGCGTACCGCGGTCGCTCGACAGGTCGCGCGTGGACAGAGGCTCTTCAGTCACGCCTCCAAGCGTGAAGACGAGGTCAAGCGCGTCGCGCGATACATTTGGAAGTTCCTCGATCTCTCGTTCCGTTACGGTGCCGCCGACAACGGTTCTGGTCGTATCGACAACCGGCGTATCATCACCGGATACGGTAACGATCGTCCCCGCCTTTACATCCGCCGGCGCCAGCTGAAAATCTATCTTGATATTTTGGCCAGATATCGTCCGCAGGTCCGTTCGCTCTTTCGTTCCGAAGCCTGTCTGCGACGCGGCGACCTTGTAAAGGCCGGGACTCATGTCGATAAGCCTGTATCTGCCATCGCCATCGGTAATGGCGGTGCGCTCGGCACCAGTTTCGACTTGAGTGGCCTTTACGGTGGCTCCAACAATGGCCAGCCCGTTCGAATCAGTGATCCGGCCACTGATCGTCACGTCATCAAGGTCTTGAGCTGCGATGGTCAGAGCGAGAAAAAGCGAAATTACCGGAATCACTAAAAAGTAGGATCGTCCAAAACGAAATTTCATCACAATACTCCTGCAAACGTCGTCAATTCGAGCGATAGAATGTGCTAATTGTGCCTGTTGCGGGTTCGATTGTAAAGAGGCCAAGGAGACGCTCATCGGGGTCCGCGGGCCAATAGAACGCCTTCGGAAATAGATCTGTCTTGAGATGTCGAACGGCTCCAAAATTGGAGTTCAACGATCGGCCAAATCACTCATCACCGCTGCTTGACTCGCGATAGTGGGCGCGGCGAACGCGCGAGATCGGTATGAGAGCGTCCGTCCGGTTGAAGCTCTGGACGTGTTGAGAAAACTCTCCGGCATGGGATTTTAGGTAATCAAAGAAACGTTCAAATTCCTGCCGCATTGCGTCCATCTTTTCCCGCATATTGAGGATGATCTCAACGCCGGCCAGATTCACGCCAAGATCACGTGTAAGCGAAAGAATGATCTCAAGGCGTTCAAGATCCGAATCCTCGAAAAGCCGCGTGTTGCCAACAGAACGCGACGGCTTGAGCAGGCCCTCGCGCTCGTAAAGGCGAAGCGTTTGCGGGTGGATCTCATACAATTCCGCCACGGCGCTGATCGTGTATGTTTTGACACGCTTCTTCATTCGATCTCAACATTCAAGGTTTCAATTCCCCGATCCCGGCTTTCAGATCTGAAATTTCAAATTCGACACCTAAACCTTTCCTGATCCTCAAATCGAGATTCCCGGTCCCTGAACTCCGTCGCGATCTAAAACGCCACGGCGGGATCTGGAATTCGGAATTTCAGATCTTGAATCCTAATCCAGTCCCATCGCACGTCTCGGGTTCTCCGGGTTGAGTCTTTCAAACTCTCTCAACACGCCCTTTGTCTCTTCCGAGATCACGCGCGGCAGAGCTATCTTGACCTCAACGAACTGGTCACCGCGAAGTTTCGGGTTTCGCAGGCTCGGAAAGCCGCGTTCGCGAAGGCGGAATTTTTGCCCCGACTCAGTTCCAGCCGGTATTTTTAATTGTGCTCGACCCTCGACCGTCGGCACTTCGATCCTCGCTCCCAATGCGGCCTCTGGTACCGAGATGGGAACCGTAACGTAAATGTTGTCTCCCTTTCGGGCAAAGAATTTGTGGTTGCCGACGTTCGTTAAAATGTACAGGTCGCCCGGTTCTGCACCGAGCCTGCCGCCGTGCCCCTTTTTCGGGATCCGTACCCGCGAGCCGGTATCAACTCCGGCCGGGATCTTTATCTTCACCTGCTCGTTCTTTGGCGTCACGCCCTTTCCATTACATAGCGAGCACGGCGTTCGTCGTCGGCCGGTTCCTTCGCAATCCGGACACGCCTGCGAGAACTGGAGCCTTCCTCCTGATCGCATCACCTGGCCCGTCCCGCTGCAGGTCGAGCACGTGACGACCGGGCCGCCCGTATCACCCGCGCCCTGGCATCGGGAACATTGTTCAGACCGATTGACGGTAATGTTCGTCGTCAGGCCCGAAAATGCTTCTTCAAAGCTCAACGCAAGCGGGATCTCAATGTCGCGGCCCCGTTTTGGTATCGCCCGTGGCGGTTCGGGTTCCGGCCGCACGCCGCTGCTGCCGCCAAAAAGATCAGAGAAGATGTCACGGAAACTCGATCCGGTGCCCGAACCGGTCGTACGCCCGCCGCTTGAGAAATCGAACCCGGAAAAATCGAACCCGCCCGGTCCGCCTCCTGCCGCCGCACCCGCACCAAATGGCGAATCGGCGTCCAGATTATCGTTATAGTAGCCAAAGCGATCGAACACCTTGCGCTTCTTCTCGTCAGAGAGAACGTCGTAGGCTTCCTGAACCTCTTTGAACTTCTCCTCGGCAACTTTGTCATTCGGATTTACGTCCGGATGAAACTTACGGGCAAGCCGGCGGTACGCCTTCTTGATCTCGTCCGCCTTTGCGTCCTTCTTGACGCCCAGGATCTGGTAATAGTCTTTTTTTGCCATTTACGTCAGGACAAGTTTAGAGGGACAAGCAACGCGTGGCAACTGTCAGATCTCCGCTCGTCACTTGTCCCTCGCCTCTAGCCGCTGTTGTTACTTCTTCTCGTCTTCCACATCAACATACTCAGCATCGATGACATTATCATCTGACGCCGCAGTTGACCCACTTTCCGCACCGGCCGACGCGGATGACGCCTGCTCGTCGGTCGCTGCATCGCCCGCCGGTGTACTCGCCGCTTGGCTGTAAAGCACCTCGGCAAGCTTGTGCGAGGCCGTTTGCAGCCGCTCGAACGCATTGTTCATCGCGTCCGGATCGCTTCCGCCAAGGGCGGTCTTGGCATCGGAGATCGCAGTGTCGATCTCACCCGCGGCGGCCGAATCGAGCTTATCGCGGTTCTCCGACAGCGTCTTTTCAACGCTGTACACAAGGCCGTCCAGGCGATTGCGCGCCTCGATCTCGGCCTTTTTCTTCTCGTCGTCGGCAGAGTGCGATTCCGCATCCTTCATCATCTTGTCGATCTCTTCCTTCGACAATCCGGACGATGCCGTGATCGTGATCTTTTGCTCGCGGCCCGTGCCGACGTCCTTTGCAGAGACGTTGACAATGCCGTTGGCGTCGATATCGAAAGTAACCTCAACCTGCGGAACCCCACGCGGTGCGGGCGGTATCCCGACAAGGTGGAATTTGCCCAGCGTCTTGTTATCACCCGCCATCGGACGCTCGCCTTGCAGCACGTGGACCTCGACCGATGTTTGATTGTCCGACGCGGTCGAGAATATCTCTGACTTGCGGGTCGGGATGGTGGTGTTACGCGAGATCATTTGCGTCATCACACCACCGAGCGTTTCGATACCAAGCGTCAGCGGCGTAACGTCAAGAAGCAGAATGTCGGTCTTTTCACCGCCGAGAACGCCTGCCTGGACCGCCGCTCCGAGAGCAACAACTTCATCAGGGTTGACCGATTTGTTCGGCTCCTTTCCAAAGAAATTCTTGACCAGTTCCTGGACCTTCGGAATTCGGGTAGAACCGCCGACCAGCACGATCTCTTCAATATCCTTAGCCTGAAGCCCGGCATCCTTGATCGCCTGTTCGACCGGCGGCATAAGCCGTTTGAGTACCGGCTCGACCAAGGCTTCAAACTTCGCACGCGTTAGCTTCATCACAAGATGCTTCGGCCCCGACGCGTCTGCAGTGATGAACGGCAGGTTGATCTCGGTCTCCATCGCGCTGGAAAGCTCGACCTTGGCCTTCTCCGCAGCCTCCTTGAGCCGCTGGAGGGCCATTTTGTCGTTGTGCAGATCGATACCCTGGTCCTTCTTGAATTCGTCGATGATCCACCCTACGAGGATCTCGTCCACATCATCGCCGCCCAAGTGCGTGTCGCCGTTCGTCGATTTTACTTCGACAACGCCTTCGCCAACCTCGAGGATGGAGATATCGAAGGTACCGCCGCCGAAGTCAAAAACGGCGATGGTCTCGTCTTTCTTCTTGTCCAAACCATACGCGAGTGCGGCCGCGGTCGGTTCGTTGACGATACGGAGAACTTCCAACCCGGCCACCTTACCGGCGTCCTTTGTGGCTTGCCTCTGCGCGTCGTTAAAGTAAGCCGGCACCGTAATTACGGCCTTTTCTACCTTTGATCCTAAATAATCCTCTGCAGATTGCTTTAGTTTTTGCAGCACCATCGCCGCTATCTCCGGCGGGCTGTATTGTTTGCCCTCAACGCTGATCCGGACATCGCCATTAGACGCCTTTTCCACCTTATACGGCACCTGCTTGATCTCGTCGCTCACCTCGTCGAACTTGCGTCCCATAAAACGCTTTATCGAATACAGCGTGTGTTCCGGATTGGTCACGGCCTGCCGCTTTGCCACCTGGCCGACCAGACGGTTTCCATCCTTTGTGAAAGCTACGACAGAAGGCGTCGTCCGACCGCCCTCACTATTGGTAATGACGACGGGTTCACCGCCTTCCATCACCGCTACAACCGAGTTGGTCGTGCCAAGGTCTATACCTATGATTTTGCTCATCCTATTCTCTCCAGTTAAGTAAGATCGCTCGCAATTATCCTATAATGACTTGAGCCTGGATAGAGTATAAAGATTGAGTGTGTTGTTGTCAAGTTTTTCGCCGGAAAATTTGCTCAGGTGATTTCCGAGCGTAAGTTGTTATAAAAAGCCTATTTGTAGCATCCAGGTCTCAGTTCAAAAAAGTGGGCTGCCCGAAATGGACAGCCCTACGATCAGAATTGGAACCGTACTCTAGAAGCTGAAACGGATGCCAAACTGCATTTGACGCCGGCGATTCCTCAACCCGCGAGACTCGGCAAGCGCCGCGACATCGTCCGGGCTCGAGTAATTGTAATTAAGCGCCCCAAAGTTGGTAACTGTCGTGCTTCCAACGTTGGGGATGGCCAGGCCGGCATACGGATTCAAGGCTGCGTGATTGAATACGTTGAAAACGCTAAAGCTGGGTTCAAGTATCCAGTTTTCCTTCCAGATCCGGATCGGACGCGTCAGACGAAAGTCTGCCGTGAACAGGTTCTTGAAAGGGAATGGATTTCCCGTCGGTACAAGCGGGATCGTCGGCGTAACTGCGCCTAACGCCCGCAACTGAGCTTCGGAGAAGATCCCGGCCGCTACCAGGGCCTGTCCATGCGGCGTGAGTTGATTCGCTCCGCTTGCGTTGTAAGCGCTGATAACGTCGTTCAGTTCCTCAAAGCTGCCGATCGAGCGTCCAAAATCGCCGATATTCGTACCCGGGAGCAGGTCACCGCGCGGTGTCGTTCCGACGCCGCCGTCACCGTTGATGTCCGAGGTGAAAATACCGCTTCCGCCGCGATTGTTCGGAATGAAAAGCGACTGCGGAGCCGACGTCTGGAACCGATAGATCTGATCAAGACGGAATCCGCCGATCAGATCCAGGCTGGCGCTGACCGTAAGATTATGCCGGCGATCAAGTCCGCTCGGGCCGTAATCCGAATTGCGATCCCGGTTATCGGTCGTGTTCGCGATGAACTCCGGCCGGCCTACACCGCTGGTCGCCTTGTTTGAAGCAAGTGCGTATCCAACCGTATAGGTCATGCCTTTGAACAAAGCACGATCACCGATTGAAAGGGCTTTGAAATTATCGCCGCCAAAGCGTCCGTTCAACGAGATCTGAAGTCCCGAATAGGTCGAGAAACCGCCGGTTGCCAAACGGGCACGAGTATTCAGGCTCGTTTTGCCGGGCCAGATCGTGTCGTTTGCCAAAGCGAAGGTCGAAATGCTCGCAGTCGGGTTCGCATTCAGATAGGTTTGGATCGCCGCCGGGTTGACCGCACCAGGAGCAACACCAATGCGGGTTCCGATCGATGCACGAGCGGCCGCTTCATTAAAGAACCTTGCGTCACGCCGTGCTTCATAATCTTCGAGCAAAAGCGGTAAGCCGATCGTCCGCTGTCGTATGTAATCAACGGAAATCACGTGATTCTTGATCAACTCGTGCTGGAAACCGATGTTGAATTGCATCGAGTACGGGATCTTGTAATCACCGGGGAACTGTCCGCCGAATGTCACGCCGTTGGTATTGGCAAATTCGGACGGGCCGCTGTTCGGATTGTAGTTGCCCAAATTTCCATAGGCAGCCTGGACGGCAGCGTTGATCTGGGTAATGTAGGGAAGAACCGTACTGATAGGCCGTCCGCGGAGACAGCTGTAATCGCCGTTTGCCGTATCGGCCGGTGCACAGCCCGGAAAGCCTGTAACATTGATGGGCGTTCCGTCAGGCCCAACCACGAAATCGGTCGCAAGCTGCGTCGGCCCAATGCCGGTAGTTATACGCGCAAATTCGTCAAACAAGGAGTTGTTGAAGACATTCGCCTCGTATGCCATATAGAATCCGCCCCGAATACTCGTCTTGCCGTTGCTCCATGGATCCCATGCAAACCCAACCTGCGGGCTGAAAGCATCCTTTGGATATTTTGCGGCATGGCCAAGGCCGGCGCCGTAAACATCAAGCTCAGGAAGTCGAGGCACGTCGGGGCTCGAGAAGAAGTTCGTATCGTAATTATGCCGGAGGCCAAAGTTCACCGACAGATTACGGCGGACCTTCCACAAGTCTCCAACATACCAGCTCAACCTTGTGTTGTATTTACCGCCAAAAGGCAAATTATGAGCTGCTCGGGCGGTGAAGAACCCAGCATTCGGCCCGACAAAGAAATCCTGGAGAAAATAGTCCTGTGGATTTGTTGACGTGCTGGATGTAAAATCACCGACAGCCGTGGTTGGACCAGCGAAATTCGCGAATCCGCCAAGGACTATTCGGGTTACCTCACCACCGAAACGGACGACATGATCGCCCAACACGGCGCTTCCATCATATTTGCCCTGGAAGTTGTCCTGATAGGTCTGCTGAGGCGCAAGACTATTCGGCCCGTAGGAGAGATCTCCGACGTTGATCTGCACACGCGTGCCGTTCACGACCGGGAACTCATACCCAGCTATTTCGCTACTTGCTATCCGGTTGTTAAAGTTAACGTACCCGAGACGGCCCGAGTGCGTCACCTTGCTGCCGGTAATGTTCACACCAATGACATGCGTATTGGTCCAGTCAATATTCTGGAACGGCGATCTGATAGTTCCGCCGGTCGAACTATCGTCATTGAAGTTATGCAAATAGAAAACCCGAAGTGCGTTCGTAATGTTGAAATCAAACCGGTGCAGGGCCTGTCGCGTTACGATCGGGAGGGAGGAATCCGCATTGAACGCCGGAAAATCGCCTGACGTAAAGCTGGAGAAGTCGGCCTGGTTGAACCGCTCAAAGTTCGAGAAGAAAAAGACTCGATCCTTCCAGATCGGCCCGCCAAAGCGGTAGCCTTCCTGATCGCGATTAAATTCCTTCTTGGTACTCGCAAAATCAGGCCGTAGCGTCGAACTTGTCGTCCTGCTTAAAATAGAAGCCGCTGCCTGAGAACTTGTTGCTGCCCGTTCGCGACGCGATACTTACCGCGCCAGATGTTGTCAACGATGTTGACAGGTCGAACGATGAACGTTGAAGGTTAAACTCCTGCACAGCGTCTGTCGAGAAGTTGGCAACCGTCGTTCCTACGGTCTCATCGGTCACATCGATGCCTTCGATCTGGACACGTGTACCCGTTCCCGAACCGCCGTTGACGCGAACGGCGCGAAATGCATTGACCTTGGTCGGGTCTATATTGCCTCCGTCAACAACGGTCACACCCGGCTGAAGAACTGCGAGGTCAAGAAAGTTTCTCTCGTTCAGCGGAAGCGCGGTGATCTGCTGGCCGGTGATAACGCCATCGACGGTTTGCCGTGTCGTATCCACCTGGAGATCCGTTGCACCAATATCCACCTGAACGTTTTCCGTCGCCTGGCCGACCTTAAGGCCAACGTCGGCCCTTGCGACCTGTCCGACCTGGACAACAGCACTACTGACTGTTGCCGTGCTGAACCCTTGTTTCTCTATTTTCAGGCTGTAGCTGCCCGGCGGAAGGGATCGAACTGAATAGGTTCCGTCAGCACTGGTAGTTACAGTAAGTACCCGGCCTGTCGCACTGTCCGTGGCTGTTACAGTGGCACCCGCCACAACGTTGCCTTGAGGATCAGTAACGACGCCTTCGATACTGCCCGTTGGCGTCTGTGCGAACGCGAACGAGCATATCAAACCCGTCAAGGCCGCAAACAGCAGCGGCCGAAAACCTCTAAACATAATGCTCCTCCTAAGGTTGAAAGAATCTGACATCCGGCAATCGGCATCTGCGCCGAACCGGAGTCGGCAAACGGCAGACAACTCACTTATCGGGACCTGGCGGCCCATAGCGACAAGTACGAAAAAACGACATGTGAGCAAACTTGCTCGGGGCGTTCATCGTTCTCGCAAGTTTGATGCCATAGGCGCAAACCGATGGCGCGAGTCGCATTGCTGAATGAGGCGGAGATCCGTGGGAAACGCACAAATAGGGGATTTTGACGCCTTTTTCTATGAGTGGAGGTGACGATCGCGCTCAGATCCGCCAGGCCGCAAGGCTAGCGACACGAACCGCCGACAGGGCCAAAGGCGGGAGAGAACAGAATTTTAGTCCAAATTTTTGAACGCTTTCCAAAAAAAGTCATTAAGCCGCGGGGAGGAGTTGCGTCGCACTCGCACGCCCGAAGTTGTCACTCTTGTCGGTCCGCGTCGGCTCCTTCTTTCATCAACGCGGCAACAAAGAATATATAGTGAACCCCGGACAGGGCCGCAAAGAATGCAACGGTCGTGTAAACCGTAGGAAGGTAGAAACTATAATTAATGACGGGTGAGAGCAGAATAAGGCCAACGGCGAAAACTTGCACGAACGTACTCGCCTTGCCGAGCCACGAGGGTTTGAAGCCGCGAAAGCCTGTCATAATATTGATCGCCGCGGCCACCGTAATGATAAGGACGTCGCGGCCGATCACGGCGGCGGTAACCCAAAAAGGGATCGGCAAATGACGCGACGGCTGCAGCACATTCGGCATTGTGAGAAGAATGAATGCCGAGGTCATAAGCAGTTTGTCTGCGATCGGATCGATTATAGTTCCGAGTTCCGATTCCTGTTTGAACCGCCTTGCAATGAAACCGTCCAGTCCGTCTGAAACGCCTGCGATCAAGAATACAAGGAGGGCGAGTCCGCCATATCCGTAGAACAGCAAACTCGCAAAGACCGGAATGAGAGCCATTCGAACAAATGTGAGCAGGTTGGGGATCGTCAGAATGCTGTTCATCGGCTGGCGATTCGTGTCATTTCGTGAAGATTCGTTCGCGATTCGTCCCTATGCAGAGCGAAGTTCAAGCAGCGTGATCTCCGGTGGGCATTGGTATCTGACCGGCAGCACAACAGTTCCGATACCGCGGGTTATGTAGATCTGGGAATCCTTCCGTTTATGCAAACCGTTGGATAATTTGCGGCGGCGAATAAGGCGGCGGTTTCGATCACGGACGCGAACCTGGCCGCCGTGCGTGTGGCCGCTGAGGGTAAGATCGACGCCGGCGCGAACTGATCGGCGAAAGATGATCGGATTATGGGCGAGCAGCAACTTCATCTCGTCCGGATAAGAGCCTTTCAACGCTGCGGCGAGATCGGTCTTGCCGACCATGTGGTCATCGACGCCGGCGAGCCAGAATGACGCTCCGCGAGCCTCGAAACGGAGTCCCTCGTTGATCAGCATATTTATACCGGCATCGCGAAAGGTCTTAGTAATCGACCCGGGATCCGTCCAGTGATCGTGGTTGCCGAGGCATGCGTGGGTGCCGAATTCAGCCCGAAGCCCGCTCATCAGATCTGCCACTGGCCGAATATACTCAGCCGCGTGCGAGACATAATCGCCTGTCAGCACGAACATATCCGGCCGCAGGCGATTGGCGATCTTTACAGTACGGGCAATGTGATCAAAGCTCGTGAACGGGCTGTGATGGATGTCAGAAAGATGGATGACCTTAAAGCCGTCCAGCTTTTTCGGAAGCCGCGCGAGAGTAACGACAATACGTTCGAGCGAAAGGCTATTCGCCTCGTCGATCGCATATTTGGCCACCTTTGACAGGTCACCCGCCAGTTTTCTGAGCGGTGTTTCAGACGAAGTTATATGACCAAGCCTTTCAGCGAGCGTGGTTTGCCGAGTAAAAAGCGTCTGCATCCGTGTGCGCATCAGTATATCCGGTGGGAGAAATGTGTCAAGAACACACAAACAAGGTCGATCGAGGGTCTCCGATGATTATACCACCTACATTTATCTCGACCGCAACATTATCAGCGGACTAAACCCGCACAAACCGGCATTTGACCCGAAGAAACTTCAGCTTTCCTACCTGCAGCAGCACGCCGTCCCCTGACACATCGACTTCCGCGTTTGCGGCCGAAACCTTTTCGCCGTTCACTTTCACGCCGCCCTGATCGATCAGACGGCGGGCTTCGCCCTTTGAGGCAGCGAGACCGGTTTGCGCGAGGAGGTCCGCGAGGCGGTAAACGCTCTCTTGCATGGACCGCTCCTCGATCTCGTCCGGCACCTCTTTTTTAACGAACCGGCGTTCAAATTCCGCGGCCGCATCATCCGCGGCTTGCGGGCCATGGAAGTCTCTGATTATCTGCCGGGCCAAATTTACCTTCAGGTTTCGCGGATTTTCGTCGCCGGCTTCGGCCCTTTTTTTCAGTGTCTCCAGGTCATCGATGGTCGCATCCGTTAAAAGTTCATAATAGCGCCACATCAGCTCGTCGGAGATGGACATCACCTTGCCGAACATCTCGTTTGGCGGTTCGTTGATGCCGATATAGTTGTTCAGGCTTTTCGACATCTTGTTCACGCCGTCCAGGCCCTCGAGCAGCGGCGTGGTGATGATCACTTGCGGCTCCTGGCTGTATTCACGCTGCAGGTTGCGTCCCATGAGCAAATTGAATTTCTGGTCCGTTCCACCAAGCTCGACGTCCGCCTCCAAAGCCACCGAATCATAGCCCTGCACGAGCGGATACAGCAGTTCATGAAGCGAGATCGGTTTTTCCTCGTTCATTCGCTTGGTGAAATCGTCGCGTTCCAGTATCTGTTTGACGGTAGTTTTTGCACACAGCCGGATAAAATCGGCGGCGCCGAATTTATCCATCCATTCGCCGTTGAACCGGAGCTCGGTCTTTTCGGGGTCGAGCAGCTTGAACATCTGTGCCTTGTAGGTCTCGGCGTTCGCATTTATCTCCTCACGCGAAAGCGGCGGCCGCGTGACGTTCTTACCCGAAGGGTCGCCGATCATTCCCGTAAAATCGCCGATCAAAAAAATGACCGTATGCCCAAGGTCCTGAAACGCCTTCAGCTTTCGGATCACAACCGTGTGCCCGATATGTATGTCCGGTGCCGTCGGATCAAGCCCGAGCTTCACTCGCAAAGGCTTCCCCGATTTTGCAGAGCGTTCAAGCTTTGCCTTCAGGTCCTCTTCCCGGATCAGATCGACAGTTCCCTTCCTCAAAAATGACAGCTGTTCGTCAATGGTCATAAGCAGACAATTGTACGAGAATCGACGTTTATGTGAAACTCCGATACCTCGCATTTGTGGTCCCGGCTTTTTGGCTCCCAGGGTCCTCCAGATCGCCCCTCAGCCGCACAATTCAACTTCATCCGACCTTAACAGGACCCAAGAAGATAAGGTTGCTGAACGAGTCGTGCACCCATACAGCACCAAATTCGCAACAATAGCTTTCGTACGCTCGCTGTCGCAGGCATACGGGAATGCCGCTATCGGCTACCCAAACATCAGTGGGGCGACAATCGAGGCGTCGGATCCGAGAATCGGAGCGCCGACACTCTTGTCGGCATGAGTGCGTAGCACGAACAAACAATAGCTCACAACTGAGACAATGTGGCAAAAAACCAATAGGGTTTTGCCGCAAGCGGCGATGCGGACAGGAGTGTCCGCGCTCCGTTACCAGCCCAAGATATACGCAAATATCAGTGGGGCGACGATCGAGGCATCGGATCCGAGAATCGGAGCGCCGACACTCTTGTCGGCATGAGTGCGTAGCACGAACAAACAATAGCTCACAACTGAGACAGTGTCGCAATAAACCATGAGATTTTCGCCGCAAGCGGCGATGCGGACAGGAGTGTCCGCGCTCCGTTTACCAACCCAAAATATACGCGAACATCAGCGGAGCCTGCGATCGAGGCGTCGTGGAAGTGGTGTTCTATCGTGTTTTTAGCTCTGACATCAGGTCGCATAAGCTTCTGACCTCGATGCTCCTGTCTGCAGTAAACGAATCGGCTTCGGCGTGGACGACGATCTTCCT
>WBZY01000267.1_pt1 | contig 23520 bp, 16 predicted proteins | sample 5204191 | NCBI WGS metagenome assembly WBZY01 (sample SAMN12344363, study PRJNA552823) | activated sludge metagenome | biome: Activated sludge suspended growth; feature: Anammox Sidestream; material: Wastewater; isolation source: activated sludge from anammox sidestream of wastewater treatment...
CGCATCGTGACCAGCGTCCCGGTGGTGATCGACGCGGCATATAGGTACTTGCCGTGGATGGTCCTCTCGCCGCTCGTCTGTGCGTGGGCGTTCCTCTACGATGGCGTTTTCGTCGGCGCACGGCGTGCCGGCGCGATGTTCGGCGTGATGCTGGGCGCTGTCACCGTCTTCCTGCCCGCATGGTGGTTGACGCGCAGCCTCGGCAACCACGGCCTGTGGCTCGCGTTCACGCTGTTCAATGCGGCGCGCGGCCTGCAGCAGCACTTGCTGTTCAGGCAATGGGTTCGCAGCGGCTGCCTTCTGGAGGTTCGATGAGCAGTTCAGTGTTGCAGCGTGACCATCGCAGCGTGATGGGCCGCATCCTTTATACCAGCCGCAAGCCGGAACGCATGGGCGAGGAGCGCGGCCGCGAATACTTCCGCATCGACACGCATGCGAACGGCGCACGCACCTGCACCGCCCATTGCGAGATCGACGACCGCCCGAGCGTGATGCGCGACATCACCTACGCACTCGATGCGGACTGGATGCCGACCGACTGTTTCGTGCGCCTGTCGGTCGGCGACCGGTTCACGGGTTCGGGCTGGTTCCGGTTCGCGTCGCAATTCGCGGAATGCGAGACATGGACCGCGGCGGAGGGCCGCGTGCGCCAGACGATGGCGCTCGCGACACCGCTCGTCACGTTCCAGAACCATGCGATTGCGTGCGATGCCTGGCACCTGCGCCTGATCGACCGCGCGAGGCCCGGCGTCGTGCAGCGGATTCACCCGATGCTGCTGTCCTCGCCCGACCATCGCGGCGCCACGGGCCCGATGCTGCATTCGATCGGCGTGAACATCGTGTATGTGGGACCCGAGCAGGTGACCGTCGGCGCCGGGACATTCGGTGCCTTCCACTTCCAGTTCGTCGCGAACAAGGAGCTGCCCGAGGAACACCCGCCGTACGACGTCTGGTGCACGGACGACGGGGACTTCCTCTTCCTGAAGGGCGGGGTCGCGGGCTACATGCAGACCTGGTACGAGCTCGTCGAGCTGAGCCGCGGCTGACGCGCCCGCTGTCGCGCCAAAGCGACGTAGACTTTTTGTCGGCAGGGTTTACAATCCTGATGTAACGCAATCCAGTTGCGCTCATAAGCTCCGGATTCAGCTAGGGTTCAGGAAGTTGGCGCGACTATTGCTGCAAGTCTGGCAGGCATTCCGGCATCCGGGTGATGCGAGGAGCACACAGTCACCGATAAAAAGTCGAGGCAGTCGGCGCGGACACGGGTCCAGATGGCGGCAAATGTTGCCGCTGTCGGGAGCGACGAAGAGCGTGAACTGACACGCGGGCCTTTCAGGTTTGGCCGGGGCATGACCCCAACGTTCCAGCCGTAATCGTTTATGTCCGTGAGACGCCGCCCATCGTCCGCGCACCAAGACGCGGACGGTGGCAGCTGACAGCGACCGACCTCGAATGTTCGAGCAGACTCCGGCCCCGCCTCGCGCGGGGCTGATTTTTTCCGGTTCCGCACGTCGCCGGGCGACGACAGACGCCGGCGCCCGCACGTCCATTATGATGCGTCCAACGTACCGGCGCCGGCCGCAAGGTCAGTTGCGCGGCCCGTCCGCCCGCAGGGAGATCCCATGTTCCGGCATCGTGCGAGTGGCGTCATTGCAATCAGCATGCTCGCGGTCGCCCTCGGCTCGTGCGGCGGCGGGGGCGGCGGCGGCCTGGGCGGCGGTACGCCGCCGATCGGTGGATCCGGTTACGTGCGTGGCCGCTTCGACGCCTCGACGCTCTTCGAGGCGCGTTGCGCCGCGCCGCGCACCGGCACCGATCCCACGAGCGGCCGCCCGTGGCCGGACCAGCTCGGCACCGCGCTCGATGAAAAGAACTGGCTGCGCTCGTGGACACATGAGCTGTACCTCTGGTACCGCGAGGCACCGGATCTCGACCCGGCCGGCTACGCCGTCCTCGACTATTTCGATGCCCTGAAGACTTCGGCCGTCACGGCATCCGGACAGCCGAAGGACCGCTTCCACTTCACGATCCCGACCGACGAGTGGCTCGACCTGTCGCAGTCGGGCGCATCGGCGAGCTATGGCGCCCAGTGGGCCGTGCTCTCGTCCACGCCGCCGCGCGACGTGCGCGTCGCGTACATCGAGCCCGGCGCATCCTCGCCCGCGGCGATGGCCGGCCTCGCGCGAGGCGCGCGCGTGTTCGCGATCGACGGGATCGACGTCGTGAACACGAACGTGCAGGCCGACATCGACCGCCTGAACGACGCGATGTCGCCGCTCGCCGCCGGCGAGTCCCATTCCTTCACGGTGCAGGACGCCGGCAGCAGTTCGCAGCGCACGGTGTCGATGACCTCCGCGAACGTGACCTCGACCCCGGTGCAGAACGTGCGCACGATCGCCACCGCAAGCGGGCCGGTCGGCTATCTGCTGTTCAATGACCATATTGCGACCTCGGAGGCCGGCCTCGTCGACGCAATCACGACGCTGCGCGATGCCGGTGTCGTCGACCTCGTGCTCGACGTGCGCTACAACGGCGGCGGTTTCCTCGACATCGCGAGCGAGCTCGCGTTCATGATCGCAGGCAGCGCGCGCACGAACGGCCGCACCTTCGAGCTGCTGCAGTTCAACGACCAGCACCCGACCCGCGATCCGGTGACCGGCGAGACGCTGGCACCCATTCCGTTCCATTCGACCGCCGAAGGCTTCAGCGTCGTGGCGGGCACCCCGCTGCCGACCCTCGGCCTCGGGCGGGTGTACGTGTTGACGGGCGCCGGCACCTGCTCGGCGAGCGAGTCGATCATGAACAGCCTGCGCGGCATCGATGTCGAGGTCATCCAGGTCGGATCGACCACCTGCGGCAAGCCGTACGGCTTCTATCCGACCGACAACTGCGGCACCACGTACTTCTCGATCCAGTTCCGCGGCGTCAACGCGAAGCAGTTCGGCGATTACCCGGACGGGTTCTCGCCAGCCAATACCGCCGGCACGATGGGCGTGTCGGTACCGGGCTGCTCGGTGGCGGACGATTTCGCCCACGCGCTCGGCGATCCGGCGGAGGGCCGCCTCGCCGCGGCGCTCAACTATCGCGCGACCGGTGGGCAGTGCGGCGTGCCGCCGAGCGGTGTGGCGGCGAAAGCGGGCGCCGCCGGTGAAGCGGGCGCAGCGGCCGGCGCGCTGCCGCTCGGGGAGCCGCGAGTGCCGAAGTCGCCGTGGCTCGAGAACCGCATCCTGCGGCGCTGAGCGGCGATCATCAGGCGCGCAGCGGCCCGGCGACGCCGTCTTCGACCACGAAGCTCGCGAGGGTCCTGCGCGGCGTGTCGCGCGTGTCGGTGCGCTCCATCGCGACGAGGTCGGCCTCGAGCCGCTTCGGTGTCAGCGCGAGGCGCAGGTACCCGCGGTGCGCGCTCGTGCCGAAGGCGAGATCCGGGTTCGCCTGCCTGAGCGCGGCGATGTGTGACTCCGGCAGCCCCTGCGAGGAAATCGAGCTGGTGACGAACTCGCTGGCGAGCAGGTTCGTCGTGCGGTCGTCGGGTCGCGCGCGGATGCCGCCGACGAGGAAGCTGTGGATGTCGCCGCTCAGGATCACCGGATTCGTCGCCTCGTTGCGGGTGAGCGTGTCGAGCAGTCGCTGGCGCGCCGCGGAGTAACCGTTCCAGGAATCGGTCCAGTAGCGCCGCTGCGGCCCGCTCTCCTCGTCGATGTAGCTCATGACGACGCTTTGGGCGAGCAGATTCCACCGGGCGCGGCTCGTCGCGAGCTGGTAGTCGAGCCAGTTCTCCTGGCGGGCGCCGAGCATCGAATCCGCGGGCGACTCCCCGGCCCGGCAGTCCGACAGTATCTTGCTCGAGCCGGGGGGCCGCGGGCACAGGCGCACCGAACGGTACTGGCGCGTGTCGAGGAGGATGAGGTTCGCGAGGTCGCCGAAGCGCACGCCCGTGTGCAGGCGCAGGCTTGCGCCGAAGGGCACGGCGCGGCGCGGCAGTGGCTGGTGCTCGTAGTAGGCGCGGTAGGCCGCGGCGCGCCGCTCGTGGAACCACACGGGATCGTCGCCGTTCACCGAATGGTCAGTCGCGTAGTCGTTCTCGACCTCGTGATCGTCCCAGGTGACGAACCACGGGTGGGCCGCGTGCGCCGCGCGCAGGTCGGGGTCCTGCTTGTAGAGGGCGTACTGCGCGCGGTAGTCGTCGAGCGTGTACACCTCGCGCTGCGGATGGCGGCGCACGAAGGGCGCGACGCCCCAGCTTTCCTCGTAGATGTAGTCGCCGACATGGACAATGAAATCGAGGTCGTCGTCGAGCATGTGGCGATAGGCGCCGTAGTAGCCGTGCTCGTACTGCTGGCAGGACGCGACCGCGAAACGCAGGCGGTCGACGGCGGCGCCCGCCGCGGGCGCCATGCGCGTGCGCCCGATCGGGCTCTGTACGCCGCCGGCCGTGAAGCGGTACCAGTAGGTGCGGCCCGGGTCGAGGCGCACGAGCTCGATGTGCACCGAGTACGCCCAGTCTGGCGTCGCGTAGGCCGTGCCGGAGCGCACGACGTTCGCGCAGCGTTCGTCCGTGGCGAGCACCCAGTCGACCGGGATGAACGGCGCGCTGAGTCCGCCGAGCGGGGCGAGCGGCTCGGGCGCGAGGCGCGTCCAGAGCACGATGCGGTCCGACGTGGGTTCGCCCGAGGCGATGCCGAGCGTGAACGGGTCGTCGCGGAACTTCACGGCGGCGGACGCGGCGGCGCCCGTGCGCGTCGCGGCGACGAGGCCCGTCGCGAGTGCGGTCCGGATGAGCTGGCGGCGGTTCATCGACACGAGTCTCCCTCCGTTTCGTGAATTGGTTATTGCATCGTAGCGCGCGCGGGCGTAACGTTCGCGCCGCGTTGCGGGGTGTGGTACCGCCCGTGACGCCCAGAGATGGTGGTCAGGACCCCTTGGAGGTGTGGAACCCAAAGAGATGAAGAAGCGCAAAGTGTCCGCCAACCGCGAACCTGAGCCTCGTCTCCACAGAGTCAGTCAGTATCTCGAGAAGAATTTTCCCGACTTCTTCGCCGAAGCGCGTTTCCAGGTCGGTGACGACGACTACTTCCTCTACGCCCGCTTCGGGCAATACCTCGCCCGCGCAATCGAACAGCGGCGCGCCTCCCGCGACAAGATCGCCCGCGGCTTCACCGTGCTCAACAAGATGGCCCGTATCTCCGCCCGCGACCCGGGCGTGCGCCGGATGCTGGTCTCGGGCCCGCTCGAGTACCTGGTCGACGCCCCGAAGGCCCGGGCGCTCGCCTCCAAGCGCCTTTCGCCGATCGCGCAGGGCTACATGGAGAGCCTCTGCGAGTAGGGCGTGGTGGGTCATCTTGCGCGGAGCTTCTGTGCACGATCAACCAGGATTTCGTTCGCTCGTGCAAAGACAGTCGACCCATTCCGCATGCATCATGGACGGTGCCGAGTGGAAACAGGGGGATCTGATGAGCGTCAGGGGAGTCAACCGGATCATTGTGGCCGTGAGGAATATCGAAGGCGCCAAGCGCCATTACCGCGATTTGCTGGGCGCCGAATTCCGCGATGCGAACTGGACCGGCGCACCGTTCGGCATCGCGGTCGCCATTGCCTGGAATGCAGGCATTGAACTGTGTGCACCACTGCCCGGACGCGAACATGACAGCGCCGTGTCGGGATTTCTCGCGCAACACGGCGAGGGAGTCATGAACGTGTATTTCGATGTCGCCGATGCCGATGCGGCGCTGGCCCGGGCAACTGCCTTCGGCGCGGTCTGTCGGCATGCGCTTGACTACAGCCGGGCGGAGATCGATGCCCACTTGGGCGGCCTGTTCAGCCGTTACCAGGAGTTCGTGCTCGGAACTGTCGAACAGTACGGCTTCGGGATTTCGCTGGCGCGCATAGAACCAAATTTGGCGACACGCTAAGCGCGTTGCGGCTATGGTAACCGCTCACATCGAGTGCCGGCGCAGGTGTCCTGAGCATGGTGGTGGAATCGGGTAGGGAGGCGTGGACCGACGCCGCGCATTGGCGGCACTTCCTCGGCCGGCGTTTTCCCGGGCTGGCGATCACGATTGATTCCGGGCCCGAGCCATTCTTGGCCCACTTTTGCAGCTGGTCGCTGGCCGACATTGAATTCACCGAAATCCGCACTGTGTCGGGCCAACGGCTGTCGGTCGCGCACGCAAGCGAACAGGCGCCCGATTCGTGGTATCTGCCGTTGCAGTTGCGCGGGGGTTTCCATGTAGGGCAAGACAGTCACGAATTGCGTGCGCGCGCTGGCCATTTGGTGATACTGGACAGCGCGGTGCCGCATTGGCGCTTTCTCGAGCCCGACTCCTGGCTGCTCAACGTGCGCATCCCCAAGTCATTGCTGGCAGGGCGCCTCACGTGTCTGCGCTCCCGGTTCGCCGATCCAATTCACATGGACTGCGGGCAGGGGCGCATCGTCCGGGACTTCATCATGTCGATATGGCGAGAGCGCAATGCGATCGTCAATCGACAACATAGCGGGCTGATGACGGCGCTTGTGGGCCTGACAGGCGAACTCGCATTCGGCAACTACTTGGAGGCGCGCGCCTCAGGAGCTCAGCGGCGCAGCGAGGCGCGCAGGCTCAGGCTCATCGATTTCATCAGAACCCATTACACGGATCCACGACTCGACGTTGCTTTCGCGGCGGCCGCCTGCGGGATGTCAGTGCGCTATGTGCACCGGCTGATGTACGCGACTGGAACAAGCTTCCTGCGGTACGTGTGCGAGTTGCGCCTGCAACGCGCCCGGCGCGCGCTGGTCCGGGATCCCCGCAGGAGCCTCACGATCACGGCAATCGCACTGCAATGCGGCTTCACCAATCCAGCGCATTTCAGCAGCGCATTTCATCGCCGTTACGGAATGACACCGAGCGCGTGGCACCGTCAACACGTGCAGGTCGGCATGCATGCCGGCAGTGCAGGTGAACTTCGGTCCGCCTGAGCTCCGACCTGTCTCGCCGCCAGGGCGTCACAGGTAGGTTGTGCGGGCGAATGCAGTGTCGCACACGCGAAAATGGCCGAAAGCCCGGCACCAACGATCGACGTCTACTTCCAGTAGCCGCCGGCGCGCCACGCGTACCAGGCGGTGCGCAGCCAGCGCAGCACCGCGAAGGCGGCCCACACGGCCCACGCGAAGACGAGCGCCTTGAACACCCACAGCGGCAGACTCACGACGCTCGGTTCGGGCAACGCGCCGCTCGTCCGGTCGACGAACCACGTGAACTTGCCGCCGTACGAACCCGGGCCGGCCACGCCCATGTCGGGCGTCGAGAGGAGCCCGTCGCGGATGCCGGAAAACAGCAGCGACGTCACCGCAAAGAACGTGAGCACTGCAAGCACGACCTGCACGAGATTGAATCGCCACTGCGGTCCCTCCCCGGCCCAGCCCGCGCGCCACTGCATCGCGAAGAGCCACAGCGCGACGAGCGCGAGCACGCCCCACGACAGGGTCGAGAGGCCGAGACCGAGCAGCACCCACTCGTGCGTCGCAAGCGGCGAGCGGCCGCTGCGGCCGACGAGCCACGCGGTCAGCAGGAATGCAACCAGCTCGCTCCAGTAGAGGATCGCGGGCCCCACCCCATTGCCGGCCGCGAACAGCGCCCAGCGATCGGCCGGCAGCTGCAATGTCGTCGTGACATTGCTCGCGGTCACCCCGAGATCGAGCGCATCGGGCCGGGCGACCCAGGCGATGCCGCGCGCCTGCGTGCCGTTCACCTGCAGCGTGTGCTCTCCGGGCAGGATTGGAATCGACAGCTCGCCCTTCTCCGGGCGCAGCGCGAGCGGCCCGCCGTCGACACTCACCGACAGGACCCGCAGGTCCGCCGGCAGCTTCACGACATGGCGAGCGCCCTGCGTCGCGCGATAACGCACGGTGAGCGCGCTGTCCGTCGCACGCTTGCCGATCGCCAGCACACGCTCGACGGCATCGACGGCCATCGCCTCGCCCGGTGCCGCCGCCGGCCGCGTGAAGCGTACCGTCAGCCGCTCCCCGGCACGCGGGTGAAATTCGAACACCCAGTCGCCCTGCAGCACTTCAGGCAGCGTTGCCGCGAAACCCTCGAATGCGGCGTGCCACTGCGGGCCCACGCTGAACTCCCACACCTCGACGTAGCGCGCGTCGGCCGGTGCGGCCGTCAGCGTCAGCGCTTCCGTTCGCGGCAGCGAAGCATTCCAGGACACACTCGCCGCGCCCGCCGCAAACACAGCGAGTGCGGCGCGCCCATCACGCACTTCGGTGTCCTGCGCCAGCACCGATTCACCCTCGATCAACGGAACCGGCAACGAGAACGCGGCACGCTCGGGCGAAATCCGCTCGACGCGCGTCTCGACGCTGTTTTCTGTCCCGATGACGAAATGGCGCACGACGCGCACGAATGGCGGAAACTCCGGCGCCCCTTTGTCGAACGTGGCGGAAGCGCCCTCGATCGCACGCAGGTCGCTGCGCCGCGAGAGTTCGAGCGAGCCCCCCGGCAGGCGCCCGTCCACGACCCCCGCAACGTCCCAGCCGGGCGCATTCACCGCCACGCGCTTCGGCGGCCACGGGAAGACGAGTTGCAGCGCATCGGTTCGCGCGATGCGCCCCGAGATCGCGATCGAGTGCGCACCGGGCGACAGCGGCACCCACAGCGCCTCCTCGCCGCTGCGGCGCAGGGTCGGGCTCGCTACACCATCGACCGTCACGCTGTCGATCAGCCACGCGCCCGGCGCGGTGGGCACCGGCAGCGCGAGGCGCGCGAGCGCACTCGCATCGAGCTCAAGCGTGAGACGCGATGCGTCTGCCGTCACGCGCGCCGCGAGCATTTCCGCGCAGGTCGGCATGCAGGCCGGCGGCTTCGTGAGCCGCGCCTTCAGCTCGCCGAGCAGGCTCGCGTCCGGGAGCTGCGCCATTGCGCGCGGCGAGCCGCTGGCGAGCAGCAGCGCAACCATGAGGGCTACCCACGGCGCGATGCCCCGCGCGAGCGATGCGCGCAATCCCGATGGCAGGTACTGCTGCAAGCGCGGCGCGGTGCCGGCGAGCAGCCACGCGAAGAGTGCAGCGAGCAACAGCACGCCGGCGACGCGCCAGACCGCCATCGCCACCGGCCCCGCGACCACGAAGCGCGCTGTCTGCGACGGTTCGACGGGGCCCGACCACGAGTACGCATAGGCTTGGTAATGCCACGACGGAATGCCGGGGCCGGCCTGCACGATCGTGCCGGGCGCGTAGCGCTCGAGACGCTGTGTCGCCGAAACAACGGCTTTCGCGAGCACCGACCCCGCGGCTACGGGCGCCATCGCCGCGTCCGACTCCCGGGCCGCCTTCTCGGCCGGCATCGGCGGCGCCGTAGCCGGGACCGCGGCGGGCGCCGACTCGGGCAGCACCATCGTCGTCAGCGGATAGGCCCACGGCGAACTGTCGAGCTGCGGATGGAGCGCGTAGCGCATCTGCTGCCACGCAAACGGCACGAGCGCGAGCGCGAGCACCACGAAGCTGACGGTGCGGTAGCGCACGGCAAACGTGCGCAGCCGTCCCTCGGGCGCCGCACGCGCGAGCGCGAGCGCCGCGAGCAGGTTCGCCCACAGCCAGATCACCTGCGGCGAATCCTGATATGTCAGCACCAGCGCGACGAAAGCGAGCGCACCGCCGATCGGGCCCGCGATCCAGCCGGCGAAGACCGCGACGATCACGACGCCGAAGAGATTCCACAGGCCCCAGCGCTCGAACCACGCGCCGGGCGCCGCATCGACGCCGAGCGCCGCCACGAGCCGATGGCCCGGCGGCAGATTGAGCGTGCCCGTCACACTCTCGAAACGTGTCGACCAGCCGGTCGCCGGCAGGGCGCCGCGCGCGCCCGCGCTCCTCGCCACGGCCTGCAGCGACAGTTGCGGCATGCGCAGCTCGACGCCGGTGAGCCCGTCACGCTCGCCCCGCGTGACGAGGAGCGCCTCGCCGTCGCGCTGTGCGCTGCCGAGCGTCCATGGGGACGCCATGTCGAGCCGCCAGCCCGTGCGCATCTCCCCGCTCACGCGATCGACCGCCGTGAACCCGGCGTGATCGAAGTCGAGCCACAACGAACGCTGCAACGACAGGTGGTTTTCGGCTGCCGCGGCCATGCCGCGACTGCGCTCGACGACCGAGAGCGTCGTACGCTCGAGCACGCGCATGGCCGGCCACGCGCGCCATTCACCCGGCACGTTCGCCTGCGCCGGATCGATACTCTCGCCGCCTTCGAGCGCCGCGACGCGCAACCGGTCGTTGCCCGACCAGCTCCAGATTTCCTCGTCGGGCCAGGGCGCGGCCGCCGCCGGACGCGACAGCTTCGCGGGATCTCCGGTGGCACGCGCGGTGAGATCGATCGTGAATTCGCCGGCCCGCAACTGCACGCGCAGTCGACCATCGGGCTCCACACGCGCCGGCAGCGGCGAGACGAGCGCGACCGGCGCAAAGTCCGCCGGCAGCACGGGGCCGAGCAACTCTTCCCGGCTGCCGCCGGTGGCACGCAGTGTGAGGCGCGTGACGAGCTCCATCGGGATGCCATCCCGCAGCAGGCGATGCACCTCGACATCGAAACTCGCGGCCTCCGTGTCGCCCTTGCGCGCGCCGAGGAACAGCGTGCCACCGGTGCGCGTGGGCGCCTCGATGCGCGCGCCGTCGACCGTGACCTCGATGAGCCCGGTGTCGGGTGGCACCGCGAGCGACTCGGGCCGGGTCGCCCATTCGAATCGACCGGCGATCCGATGTTCGCCCGCGGCGAGGCGGGCGTACGGTACGCCGTCACGCGCGACGATCGCGCCAGCGCGGCCGTCGATCGTCACGTCGAGCGGCCATTGCTCCGCATTGCCGGGCAGTGCGACCCAGCTGTCCGCCTCGACCTGCCAGCCCTGGTGAAACTCACCGCCGCGCGCGGTGACGGCAAGCGCGAGCCGCCCCGGCCACGCGCAGTGGTAGGCACGCTGATCGACGGCCGATGAACCTGGCGCCGCGAGCCATGGGCATTGCCGATACTCCTCGCCTGCCATCACCCAGCCGCGCCATCCCTCGAGCACGACCGGCAATGGCGGATCGGCCGCGCGTGCCAGCGAAGACACGAGGGCGGACACGAGCAACAAGCCGGCGATGCGGTGGATAGGCACGATTACGCCCCCCGTCGAATTTGCGCCATCATCCATGGTCCCCGGACAGGCGTCGAGAGGAGCTCGCCATGGCCATTGATCAGATCATCGACGCACGCCAGCGGGACCTCGGCGGCTTCACGGTCCGGCGTGTGTTGCCGGCGCCGGGTCGCCGCATGGTCGGCCCGTTCATTTTCTTCGACCACCTCGGCCCGACCTCGCTCGCGGCCGGGCACGGCATCGACGTGCGACCCCATCCGCACATTGCGCTCGCGACGGTGACTTATTTGTTCGGCGGCGCCTTCCTTCATCGCGACAGCCTCGGTTCCGTGCAGGAAATCCATCCCGGCGACGTGAACTGGATGACCGCCGGCCGCGGCATCGCGCACTCGGAGCGCACCCCGCCCGCGATGCGCGCACAGGGTTCGCAGATTCACGGCATCCAGTCGTGGGTTGCGCTGCCGGACGGGCACGAAGAGGTCGCGCCGGCGTTCGCGCATCATGCCGCCGCCACGCTGCCGCATCTGACGGTCGACGACTGCGAGCTGCGGGTCATCGCGGGCGAGGCTTTCGGCCGCCGTTCACCGGTCGAGGTCCTCTGGCCGACGCTCTACGTCCTCGCGCAGATGCCGGCGAATGCCGCGCTCGAGCTGCCGGCCGACCACACCGAGCGGGCCGTGTACGTCGCCGACGGCGAAATCGACGTCGACGGCGAGGTCCTCGGCGAGGCGCGCCTCGCGGTGCTCACGCGCGGCGACACCGTGCGGCTGCACGCGCGGCACAACGCCCGCGTGATGTTCCTCGGCGGCGAACCGTTCCCGACGCCGCGCCACATCTGGTGGAACTTCGTCGCCTCGAGCCGCGAGCGGATCGAACAGGCGAAGCGCGACTGGGCAGAGGGGCGCTTCGCGCCCGTGCCGGGCGACGACGAATTCGTGCCGTTGCCCGATGATTAGCGACTCGCGCGCGCCCGCGCCACGAAGTCGTAGTGCGGTGCGGTCTCGGCCACGCAGTCCGGCCACGCGCCGGCTGCGATCCAGTAGTCCACGAGGCCAAGTGTGCGGCACAGCTCCACGAAGCGCGGGCTCTCGCGAAGCCGAGCGTTGACCCGCAGGAAGAGGTGGGCAAGCCCGTCGACTGCCGGCAGGGTCACGTCCGCACGCCGCAGCGGCTCGAAATCCACCCGCTCGACGAGATCGAACAGCTCCACGAGATCGGCACCGAGCGCGGCGCACAAGCCAATCAGGCTGAACCGCAGCGGCGCGGCGCCGACCTCCGCACGCAGCCGGCCCATCGCGCCCTCGAGGGCATCCGCGGAGCGCGCACGAAGGGCACCGATCGCGAGAATCGCAGGCTCGATGAGCCGCTGCGCGTCCTCTGGAAAGCGGTCGACGGGAGCCTTCGCCATCACGTCATCGACAAAGGAGAATTGGCCCGCCGACGCGGCGGTCCAGAGCGCGATCGCGAACACGACCGGATCCCGCGGCCAGCGATCGAGCGCATGGTGCATCAGGCCGAGCGCCTGGCGCTCCTCGCCGGTCGTGAACAGCGCATTGGCATACGCCATCGCGTTGGCCGGGCGCAGTGGGTCGACGCGATAGGCGCGCTCCGCGGCGACGAAAGATTCTCGCAGCCGGCCGACCGACAGGTAGTGCGCATAGAGCGACCAGTGGATCTCGCCATCGTCCGGCGCCGCCGCGCGCGCCGCAAGCAGCCGCTGCTCGATCTCGTGGAATCTCCCGATCGCCGGCTCGAGCAGATAGAGCGCCTTGTGTGCCTCGCCGGTTCTCGCGTCGATCGCGAGGGCGCGCTCCGCAGCGCTTCGCGCTCTGTCCCGGAGGCGGGGGCGTTCGGCCGCCGAGGCCACCCAGCAGAGTGACGCGCGGGCTGCGGCGATCACGCCCCACACGCCGGCGTCGTCAGCGGCGAGCGCTTCGAGGCGTTCAAGCTTCGCAAGGCGCGCGGGCAATGCATCGACGGCGGGCGGCCCCGTCCAGTCGTGCAGCTGGAGCACAAGGTCGTGCACCTCGGCCGGGCGCCGTGCGCACACCCCGGCAGGGTTCATGGCCCCGTCGAGTGCCGCCACGGCCGCGGCGGCGACAGAGTCCTGCAGCACGAACAGATCGTCGGCGTCTCCGTCGAAGCGGTCCGACCACACCATCTGCTGATCCGCGAGGCTCATCAGGTGCGCGGCGATCCGTACGCGGGCGCCGGCGCGGCGTACCGACCCATCGAGCACGTGCGTCGCACCGAGCACATCGCCGATGCGGGCGACGTTCTTGTCGGCACCCCGGAACTGGAAGCTCGAGGTACGTCCGATCGTCGTGATCGACGAGCGGCGCGCGATAGCCTGCAGGATCTCGTCCGCGACACCGTCGGCCACGTAGGTCATGGCCGGGTCGCCGGACAGGTTGTCGAACGGCAGGACCGCCAGCGTCCGGCTCGGCCGCGGCGAGAGGTCGTGCAGTCGATAGCCGATCCGGCTCAGCGTCTCAATCTCGAAGCCGCCCACGGCACCGGCGAGCCGCCGCAACCGGCCGATGCAGCGCTGGATCGCATCCTCGCCGACGATCGCCCCGCCCCAGCAGCCGGCGATCAGCGAGTCGCGACTCACGGTCGCGCCACGCCTGCGCGCAAGCGCGACCAGTACCTGCATCACGCGCGGCTCGAGCGTGTGGACCTCATGGCCGCGCGTGACTTCCCGGGCCGATGGCCGCACCTGCAGACCGCCCAGTTCGAAATCCGGCTCCCTGGCCAAATCGATCGACGGGGAATGGGCCTGCCTCATCGGGAAATCATCGGCGAATGGTCAGCCCGCGTCCATGTCGCCGCCAATCCGGCGCCGCAAGAATGCGCCCGCATTCCCGACACGGTTCTGCTGACCCGAGGAGTTCTACATGATGATCCTGTTCGCCGGCTTCGCGGCCATGTTCGCGGTCTTCGCAATCCTCGAGGCACTGGCGCCCCGCCAGCACCCGCCCCGAATTGCGTACTGGAAACTGAAATGCCTCGCCGCCATGGCGTGCTACTTCGCGGTGGCCTTCGGCGGCCCGTTGCTCTGGGACACGCTGATCGCACGGCATGCCCTGTTCGACGCGTCCCGCCTGCCGTTGTGGGCGCAGGTCGCCGGCGGCTTCCTCGTCTACGAGGCAGGCGTCTATACGTGGCATCGCACGATGCACGGCGTGGAACCGATCTGGCGGCACGTACACCAGGCCCATCACAGCGCCGAACGGCTCGATGTGTGGGGGGCCGTCTGGTTCCACCCGCTGGACGTCGCCGGCTTCTCGCTCGTCGGTTCACTGGCGCTCGTCGGTATCTTCGGCGTCGGGCTCGAGGCCGCGACCACGATCTCGTTGATGGCGATGTTCTGCGGTCTTTTCCAGCACACGAACATCCGCACGCCGCGCTGGCTCGGGCTGCTCGTGCAGCGACCGGAAAGCCACGCCGTTCACCATCAGCGCGGCATCCATCGCCACAACTACGGCGACGTGCCGTGGTTCGACATGCTGCTCGGGACCTACCGCAATCCCGCACGCGCCCCGGACGAGGCCGGCTTCTTCGATGGTGCGTCGAGCCGCATCGGGTCGCTGCTGATCGGCCGGAAGCTCGCCTGAATGGCCGCGACCACCACATACACCTTCATGCACCGGGAGAGTCAAATGCTCGAAGAATTCCTTGCCAGGACACGCCCCTTCGCGCTCACCGACGGGGGGATCGAGACGTCGCTGATCTTCGACGACGCGCAGGAGCTGCCCCACTTTGCGGCGTTTCACCTGCTCGGCACGCCGGAGGGCCGCGCCGCGCTCGAACGCTATTACGAACGCCATATCGCCATTGCGCGGCGGCTCGGCGTCGGATTCATACTCGAAAGCCCGACCTGGCGATCGAGTGCCGACTGGGGCGATGCGCTCGGCTACTCGAAGCCCGCGCTGGCAGCGGCCAATCGCGCGGCCATCGAACTGATGGGCGAGCTACGCGACAGGCAGGGCACGGCCAGCACCCCGATGCTCATCTCGGGTTGCGTCGGGCCGCGCGGCGACGGCTATGTTGCGACCGACCTGATGCGACCGGAGGCAGCCGAGGCCTACCACGCCGAGCAGATCCGCGTCATGGCCGCATCGGGCGCAGACGTGATCACGGCGATCACGATGACGAACTCCGCGGAAGCGATCGGCATCGCACGTGCGGCGAGGACCGCCGGCAAGGAGTCGATCATCTCGTTCACGGTCGAGACCGACGGCAGGCTGCCGAGTGGCGAGACGCTGGCGGCGGCCATAGAGGCGGTCGACCTTGCGACGTCCGACGCACCCGGCTACTACATGATCAATTGTGCGCACCCGACACACTTCGAGGCGACGCTCGACGCCGGTACGGACTGGACGGCCCGCATCGGCGGCATTCGCGCCAACGCGTCCTGCAAGAGCCATGCGGAACTCAATGCCGCCACGGAACTCGATCGCGGCGATGCGACCGCGCTCGCCCGCCACTATCGGCGGCTGCGCGACCGGCTGCCGCAGCTCAAGGTGATCGGCGGATGCTGTGGCACCGACCACCGGCACATTGCCGCGATCGCCGAGGCGTGCCTCGAGCCGTGACGAGGTGCGTCGTGGGGGTGCGCGACTACGGGGCTCCCGGTGCTTTGAAGTCCGGCGCCGCCAGCGTCGTCTCAGTCACGGGGCCGTACTTCGCGACGGCGTCGCGGATCTTCACGGCGTCCCCGATCACGACGATCACGAGATCGTCGGCGCGCGGGAAGGCCGTGGCGATCACGCGCGCAGCCGTCGCCGGTGTCACAGCTGCGACCGCTGCGCCGTAACCATCGATGTACGCGCGGTCGAGTCCGTACAGCTCGAGCTCGGCGAGCGCCGCGGCCCAGTTGCCCGCCGTCTCGAGCTGCAACGGGAACTGCCCGAGCACGTAGGCGCGCGCCGATGCGAGCGCGTCGGCGCCGACGCCGCTCCCGTGCAGCTGTTGCAACGTCGCGAGCGCGAGATCGATCGCCTTGCCGGTCGTGTCGGTCTTCGTGAATGAACGGATCGCGAACTCGCCCGGCACGGTGCCGCGCGTGAAGCCGGAGCTCGCTCCGTACGACAGGCCCGACTTGATGCGCAGCTCCGTGTTGAGGATGGAGGTGTAGCGCCCGCCGTACAGCGTGTTGACGACATCGAGCGCCGCGCGATCCGCGTACTTGCGCGCCACTCCGCGATTGCCGATCCAGAAATACGACTGTGCCGCGCCCGGCTGATCGACGAGCAGCACGCGCCGTCCCGTCGCTGCCGGTGGCGGCGCGAGCACTGGAATCGCGGCACCCGCCGGTTGCCAGTTCGAGAACGCGCGCTGGACCGCGCCCGCAAGCGCCTGCACATCGACATCGCCCGCGAAGATGAGGGTGAGCCGGTCGCCGCCGAAGTTTGCGCGGTAGTAGGCGAGGACGTCATCGCGCGTGACCGCGGCGAGCGAGCGCTCACTGCCCCCTGCCGGGCTCCCGTAGGGATGGTTGCCGAAGAGGAACTGCCGGCCATAGAGCCGGATCAGTGCGGAAGGGTCGGAATCCTTGGCGGCCTTCAGTTCCTCGATATGCCGCGCACGCAGGCCCTCGAACTCCGCGGCCTCGAAGCGCGGCCGCAGCAGCGCATCGGCGAGCAACTCGACCATCAGCGCCTGGTCCTTCGCGAGGAACTGGCCCGACACGGAGATCGCCTCGGTGCCGGCCGCCGCGCTGAAGCTGCCGCCTGCGCCTTCCACCGTGTCCGCGAACTCGAACGCGCTGCGGGACCCGGCGCCTTTCTCGAGCAGTCCCGCCGTGAGGGCGGCTGCGCCCGCCTTCCCTGCCGGATCGGCGACTGCACCGCCGCGCACCAGCGCGGTGAAGGCGATCAGCGGAACTTCCCTGCGTGGCATCACGACGAGCACGGTGCCGTTCGGCAGCACGGTGCGCGTGTACGGCGGCACCGTGACGCCGACGGCGCCGGCGAACGGCGCGGCGAGCAGCAGCGCCAGCACCGCGGCGGGTGCGAAGACTGTTCGGCGGCCCATCGCTCAGCCCTCCCCGCCGGCCGCGGCCGTGGTGGGCGGCGCGAGTATGCCGACTGTGCGGTGGCGCGCATCGAACAGGTCCTTCGCAGCCGCGCGGATGTCGTCGCGCGTCACGCGCGCGATCGCGTCCGGCAGGTCGAAGAGCTTGCGGAAATCGCCGTGCATCACCTCGAACTCGCCCGCGAGGCGCGCCTTGCCGTTGATCGTGCCGAGCTGCCCGAAGTACGCCGCGCTCGTGAGGTTGCGCGCGCGCGCGAGCTCGGCCTCCGTGACACCCTCCGTCGCAATGCTCGCGAGCGCGCGGTCGATCGTCGCGAGCACGGCGTCCGGGTCCCCGCCCTGCGGCAGCGTCACGAAGAGCCAGAAGAGGCCTGGGTCAAAGCCCTCCTGCAGGTAGACATCGACGTTGACCGCGATCCTGCGTTCCTCGACGAGGAGCCGGTGCAGGCGCGACGCATCGCCCTGCGCGAGGATCGTCGCAAGAAGGTTGAGCGTGACATTGCGCGAATCGTCGGCACGCGGCGCCTTGTAGGCGAGCTGCAGCAGCGGTGTCTGTGCGCGCCGCTCGACCGTCACGCGCTTCTCGCCCGGCTGCACCGGCTCGACGGTGCGCACGGGCGGCGGCGCCGCCTGCCGGGGCAGCGGCGCGAGGTACTTGCGGGCGAGCGCGAACACCTGCTCCGGCTCGACATCTCCGGCCACCACGAACGTGCAGTTGTTCGGCGCATAGTAGGCCTTGAAGAACCGCTGCAGGTCGGCGAGCGTCCAGCCCTCGATGTCCGACGGCCAGCCGATCGTCGGGATGTGGTAGGGATGCGCCGCGAACGCCGTGCTCTGCACCTGCTCGGCGAGAAAGCCGGCGTTGTCGTCCTCCACGCGCAGCCGCCGTTCCGAATACACGACGCCGCGCTCGCTCTCGACCACCTTCGGGTCGAAGGCAAGATGGCCGAGGCGATCGCCCTCGAGGTCGAACACGAGATCGAGCGCGCTCGACGGGAACCAGTCCATGTAGGTCGTGAGATCGTCCGAGGTCGATGCGTTGTTCGATCCGCCGCGGGCCTCCATCTCGCGATCGAATTCGCCGGGCGGCCGCCGGGTCGTGCCGTTGAACATCATGTGCTCGAAGAAGTGCGCGAGCCCGGTGATTCCCGGGGCCTCGTTGCGGCTGCCGACGCGCACGAAGTTGTACAGCGCGACATTCGGGATGTCGTGGTCCGGCCAGACGATGATGCGCAGGCCGTTGTCGAGCGTCATGGCCCTGATTTCATCGGGCGCCGAGGCGTGGGCGGCAGGCAGCGAACAGAAGCTCAGCACGGCGAGGATGCCGCCGGGGATTTTCGGGTGCATCCGGTCATTGTAGCCGCCGAGGTGCCGGATTCGCTAAGGTGTGCCGAACGGGTCAGGGGTAGCGATGTCCACCACGCTCGACGGCTGGTTCGCCCGCGAAATCCTCGTGCACGAGCAGGCGCTCGAACGCTACCTGCGTCGTCGCTGGCCGCATCCCGAGGAGGTGCACGACCTGCGGCAGGACACCTATGTCCGTGTCTACGAAGCCGCCGGCAAGGCATTGCCGAGCGCCCCGAAGTCGTTCCTGTTCGCGACGGCCCGCAACCTGATGACCGACCGATTGCGGCGGGCGAAGGTCGTGCCGATCTTCACGGTGGGTGAAATCGACGACTTGAACGTCTTGGTGGAAGACGTGTCGCCCGAACGCGAGTTCAGCGGCCGGCAAGCCCTTGCGCGTCTTGCCGAGTCGTTCGATCGGCTGCCCGATCGCTGCCGCGAAGCCGTGTGGCTGCGACGGGTCGAGGGTCTTGCACAGAAGGCGGTCGCGGAGCAGATGGGCGTCAGCGAGAAAACCGTGGAGAAGCACCTCGCGAAGGGCATGCGGCTGATGGCGGCGTGGTACTACGGCGGCGAAGTGGCGGAGCCTGCGTCGCCCGCGCACGCGGCGGATGACGACGAAGATGAACGCGCAAGGCAGCAGGCAGATTGAACGCGACGCGGCGGCGTGGCTCGCCCGGCGCGCAGGCGACGCCTGGACAGATCGCGACGAGGCCGCGTTCGATGCGTGGATCTCGGCATCGACCGCGCATCGCGTCGCCTACGTGCGGCTCGAGGCCGCCTGGACGGAGTGCGGGCGGCTGAAGGCGCTCGGCGCGGGCGCTCGGCCCGGCAGGGTCCCGCCCCGCGTGCCGCGCACGAACGAGCCGGTTGTGGAGCAGGCGCCGCGGTATGCGGCCCCGCGACGCTTCCGTGCGGGCTGGACGGTCGCGGCGCTCGCCGTGCTCACGCTCGGCCTGACCCTCGGCTGGGGATGGCGCACGTACTTCGCCGGCGAGCATTCGACCTTTGCCACCGCGGCCGGCGAGATGCGAACGTTCACGCTCGCCGATGGCACGGCCGTCACGCTGAGCAGCGGCAGCGTCATCGACGTGCGCCTCACGCACCGCGAACGCCGCGTCGACGTGCGGCGCGGTGAGGCCTATTTCTCGGTGGCACACGACCGGCGGCGCCCGTTCACGGCAGCGGTCGGCGCGCGGCGAGCGGTGGCGGTCGGTACGCAGTTCGCGATCCGGGCGCTGCCCGATGAGATGCGCATCGTCGTCACCGAGGGGACGGTGCGCCTCGAACTGCAATCGGCGAATCCCGGCATGCCTGCGCCGAGCACGCTGCTCACCGCGGGGGCCGTCGCCACGGCGCGGGGCAACAGCGTGCTCGTCCGGCCGGGCACCGTCGCCGATGCCGAGCGCCTGCTGTCGTGGCGCAGCGGCTACCTGTCGTTTCACGACACTCCGCTCGCTGCCGCCGCCGCCGAATTCAATCTCTACGGCGCGCGGCCGCTCGTGATGGGCGATGCGGCCGTGGGGCAGATCCCGATCGGCGGCAACTTCCGCTGGTCGAATTCGGAAGCGTTCGTGCGGTTGCTCGAAGACGGCTTCGGCATACGCGTGGAGCGGCGAGCGGACAGCATCGTGCTCCACAGTCGCTGAGCGGGGGATTCGCCGGACTCATTCGTCGTATCGGGGAGAGGCGCTGCACGGCGCCCGATCAGGGGAGAAAGTGTCAATGTCGATCAAGTTCCGCCGGTGGCTGCCGGCTGTCGCGTATCTCGCAATGTGTGGCGCAGGCGCGCAGGCCGCCTCCGTGCCCATCGACGTACCCTCCGGCGAACTGGTCGCTGCGCTCGACGTCCTTGCCCGCAAGACCGGCGTCCAGTTCGTGTACCGCGCCGACCAGTTGAAAGGTGTGCGGACAGCGGGCGTGCAGGGAGCGCCTTCGGCGGACGCCGCGCTCGATCACCTGCTCCTCGGCAGCGGCTTCGGGCCGCGTCGCGAAGCGTCGGGGGCCATCGTGATCGTGCGCAACGATGCGCCGCGCCGTGCGCCCGCGCCGGCACCCGCCGACGAGACCGCGGCCCAGGCGGGCGGCCCGGCGCCTCAGGACGAGGCGCTACCGGCCGAACTCGAAGTCGTCCAGGTCACGGGCTCGCGCATCGCCCGCACCGCCGTCGAGGGTCCCTCGCCGATCACCGTGATCACCGCAGACGACATCCAGGCCGGAGGCTTCACCGCCGTGCCGGAACTGCTGCGCTCGATCACGCAGAACGGTGGCGAAACGCAGAGCCAGCAATCCGGCAATGGCGCCGATTTCTCGCCCGGCGCACAGCAGGTGGACCTGCGCGGCCTCGGGCCGAACCATACGCTCGTGCTCGTCAACGGCCGCCGCATCGCCGACTTCCCGATGCCGTTCAAGGGGCGCAGCAACTTCACCGACGTGTCGAACATCCCGCTCGGCATGGTCGAGCGCGTCGAAGTGCTGACCGGCAGCGCATCCGCGGTCTACGGCTCCGACGCCATCGCGGGCGTCGTGAACTTCATCCTGAAGCAGAAGCCGGACGGCACCTCGATCAATTTCCGCTACGGCGATGCGACGCGGGGCGGCAACGAGTCCTACCATCTCGACCTCGCCTCCGGCCTCGAGCGCGGCGCGTTCACCGCGGTCTTCGGCGCCGAACTGATCGACCAGCGGCCGCTCTGGGCCTTCGACCGCAGCATCCAGGATTCGACGCTCGATGCGCCGACGGCGCGCTCGCGGATCGCGCGGCGCGTGTTCCTGCGCACGAACTGGTACGACGAATACCTCGATCCCGGTGCGGCCACCTGCAGCGCGCTCTCCTCGCTCAATCGTTCGAGCACGTTCTACGCGGTCCGCCCGGGCTGGGGCATCGACGGCGACGACGGCTTTTACTGCGGCAGCAATGCCTCGATCGGCTACGGCACGATCATCAGCGAGCGCAAGGGCGTGAACGCCTACGGCTCGCTCAACTACCAGTTCGACAACGGGCATCGCTGGTTCGCCGACCTGCAGGCGGGCTATCACAAGCTCGCGCTCTACAAGGACGTGACGCAGTGGAGCTACATGGCGCCCGACGGCAACGAGGAGGGCTATTTCTACAACCAGGCGACCGACGACGTCGAGTACTGGCAGCGGCAATTCTCGCCGGAGGAGATGGGCGGGTTCGGCCGCGGCATGATCCGCAACAACCAGACGACGTTCAGCCTCGCGACCGGCTTTGCCGGCAACGTCACTGAAGCGTGGACCTACGAGTTGACGCTGAGCCATTCGCAGTACCAGTCGACGATCAGCTGGCCGCAGATCGTCGCTGCAGCGGCCAACAATCTGTTCCTCGGCCCGCAGCTCGGCGAGGATGACGATGGCTTCCCGATCTTCGACGCCGATCCGGCGCGGCTCTACACGCCGCTCACCCGTGCCGAGTACGACTCGATCGGCACGAAGACGACCTACCACCCGGAGTCGCGCACCGACACGCTCTCGCTGACGCTCGGCAACGCGACCCTGTTCAACCTGCCCGCCGGCCCGGTCGGCTTCGCGGGCGTCGTCGAAGCCGGCAACCAGGCATACGACCTGAACCCCGATCCGCTCGCGACGCAGTACTACTACTACAGCTGGAAGGACTCGGACGGCCACGGCAGCCGCAATCGCTGGGCGATCGCCGGCGAGCTGCGTGCGCCGTTGCTCGACAGCGTCGACATGAGCGTGGCGGGCCGTTACGACCAGTACCATTACGCCGGCAACGGCGTCGGCAAGTTCACCTACAACGCGGGACTCGAATGGCGACCCGTGCAGTCGCTGCTGGTGCGCGGCTCGTACGGCACCGGGTTTCGCGCGGCGGACCTGCACTATGTCTTCGCGGGCATCGGCAACGACGAGACATCGGGCCTCGACTACTACGCGTGTCTCAGCGACGACCCCGGCGCGAGCGACTGCTCCGACTACGAGGAGAACCTCATTCGCACACGCGAGGGCAACCGCAAGCTCGACCCGGAGACGAGCACGTCCTGGACCGCGGGCTTCGTGTGGTCGCCGACCCGCAACTTCGACGTCTCGGTCGACTATTTCGACATCCGCATGCGCGACCAGGTGCTCGACATGAGCGTCGATTCGATCCTGCGCGACGAGGCGAGCTGCCGCCTCGGCGACCTTGATCCGGCATCGCCGACCTGTGTCGATGCGATCGCCCGCATCACGCGCATCAACGGCGACCTGTACGGCATTTTCGTGAATCCCGTGAACGTCGCCCGCGAGACGACGAGCGGTCTCGATGTCAGCGCGCGCCTGCGCTGGCCCACGCGCATCGGCGATTTCCGGATCGACGCCAACCACACCTGGGTGAACGAGCACGAGTTCCAGCAGTTCCGCGGCGACCCGGTCGAGGACCAGTTCGCCGTGAACAGCGGCTTCGACATTCCCCGCACGAAGTCGAGCGCGACGCTCGGCTGGCGATACGGCGCGTGGACCGCGAGCCTGCACGCCGAGCGCCTCGGCAAGCTGCCGAACTCCGATTCGTACGACCAGGTCTACGACCCGGAAGACGGCGGCAGCCCGTGGATCGACGCGACCTGGCGCTACAACGCCTCTGCCGGCTACACGATCGGCGAGTCCCTGCAGGTCCTGGTCACGGTCGACAACCTCACCGACGAGATGCCGCCGAAGGATCCGACCTACACGGCCTACCCGTACTACGACGTGTCGTGGTTCGATTCGGTGGGACGCACGTACTACGTGACCTTCACGTACAAGTTCGGTGGCCGGCCGTTGCAGTGACAAAGAAACGCCGCGGGAGCCTTCGCTCCCGCGGCGCAAGTCAGCGAACACCGGGGAAGTTGTTCGCGGTTGAAAACGGGTCGATCAGTCGCGCGTGCCGACGTAGGACTGCGCGCCGGCGGCTGCGTACGCTTTCGCGACGCATCGCGCCCGCGCGAGCCGCACATCGACGCGCCCCTGCATCAGGTGTCCGCTGCCGGCTGCGAGCATCAGGGCGACCGGCCAGTGGCGCACACAGTCGCTCGG